>Ga0306920_100000352_pt1 | contig 53571 bp, 44 predicted proteins | sample flu12Cox44000170_FD_204666 | JGI IMG/M metagenome (GOLD analysis project Ga0306920, IMG submission 204666) | Lab enrichment of tropical soil microbial communities from Luquillo Experimental Forest, Puerto Rico - flux4day.12C.oxic.44.000.170 (v2)... | ecosystem: Environmental > Terrestrial >... | reverse complement strand
CCAGGAGGTAATCTCCGAACTAGTGCGCGAGGGCGCGCGGGCGCGTCATCTCCACACCGGCCAGAGCGAGGTGGGCGATTACCCGGTTTACGAGCTCGACTACGGCGGCCGGCGTCTAGCAGTCGTCCATCCCGGGGTTGGCGCACCCGCTGCCGTCGCCCGCTTTGAGCGCGTCATCGCGCTCGGATGCCGCAAGTTCATCGTTTGCGGTGGCGCGGGAGTGCTCGACGGCGCAATCAACGTTGGCGATATTGTGGTGCCGAGCTCCGCGATTCGCGACGAAGGCGCCTCGCATCACTACCTCAGACCCGGACGTGAAGTTGCGCCCACCCGTCGTGCGCTAGCTGCGATCGAGTCGGTGCTGAGCGAAAACCATCATCACTACATCCGCGGCAAGACCTGGACCACCGACGCCGTTTATCGCGAAACACGCCGGCGGGTAAACCGGCGCAGGCGTGAGGGATGCGTGGTAGTTGACATGGAAGCGGCGGCGTTCTTCGCGGTGGCACGCTTTCGACGCGTCGAGTGCGCCCAGATTCTCTACGGGGGCGACAGTCTCGCGGGCCGCCGATGGGACCCACGTGGGTGGAATCGTCACGCGATGCGCGAGCGACTGTTTCATCTCGCCGCCCAGGCCTGCCTGCGGCTGTAAGCCCAGCGCGGCCATCATCTCTTGGACCAGAGGCCGCCATTACGCCCCGAGGGCGAAAAAGTCCTCACAACCCGCCATCCGACGCGGCCGCTCGACTTCGTTCATCCCGACTACGCTGCCCTGCGCGCCCGAGTGGTAGAGCAATACGAAGGTCCTCCGAAATTTCACGGCGCTCGTCCGATCAATGCCACAGGTCGTAGTGGTCCCGATGCGTCTGCGTTAATCCGTCCTGGAAGAACCGATCGTAATACTCAGTCTCGACATGATGGACCTGCAGCCAGACGCCGGGAATGTGGATAGCGTCGCAGTGCGCCGGGAAACGACCGTGGGTGTCATATATGTAGGTGCAGATATCGCGCACGCATTCGACAATGTCTGAAGCATAAACCGCAGCTTCATTAAGATAACGGTCACCGAAGTCGCCTTTGTAGATGCGTGCGAACAAAGCTTTGTCCTTGTAAATACCAGACGGGCCGAACTTTTCCGCAACTACGGCGTCCACCGCGTCGGACATGCTGTCGTAATAGGGTGGACTCATTCCCTTGATCAAATGCTCACCTTTGTAGCGCAAACCGATCGGGTTGGTCCGTAGGTTGGCGTACTTCGGCAGCGGCACTTGCCATCGCAGCAGGTCCATGAAGCGCCAACGCGGCGTGACGATATCGAAACCCAACATTGGACCGTAGATGTGTGTGTATTTTGGATCACCGAGCACTACCGGCGGGGCAATCGCGCCGTGAATCCATGCCCCGAGGCCCATCGCGTCAGCCGTAAGAAATATGTTCTGCAAGAGGAGGTCAGCTTCAATCTGCGTCCGCAGTGACCCTATCACGCCTAACGGAAGCTTGGAGTCCTTGTTGAGGAAGCCGTTCTTTACCCAACGCTTGACCCCGGCAAGTTGATAAAAATTGCGATCATCGACAATCGTCGGCCGCGTCCCGTCGGGCTCGGTGAGGATGTACATCATACCGTTGATGTATTGTCGCGAGAGATCCACGACCGGAAGCAGAATCGTCGTCCCCGGCAGATTCGAGAGGAACCGGTTCGAGTCGGTATAGGCGGGAAAGGAGCGGTTACCGCCGGGCACATCGAGTCGATGATCGAGAATCCTGACCTTGGCATCCGCCGCGCGCGCGATGAGCCGCTCCGGCGTAAGAGCCTCGTCATCCTGCGCGGGTGGTGTCAGCTTGCGCAAGAAAAAGGTGCCGCTGTCATTGATCAAAAAGAAGTGAGTACCTTGCGAGTTGTCCGGGCTCCCGGCGGTCCGGCCGAACATCGTGAGATTAGGCTTGGCCATGATCGCGCGCCGGGTCGCCGGATCCTGAAACGGCCGATCCGGCATCGTGAGACCCGTGAAGCCCGTGGCGGCAATCAGAATCGCCTCCTCTAGATCTGAGAGTGGTGTGCGCGGATGCGACGACTGATAGCTCATCGAGCCAGCCAGCAATGAAGTACCCTGGCTCACGCGATGCGTGCGCCGCCGCCAGATAGCATCGACTAAGGTATGTTTCAGCAGAGCTTCCAGACCAGCGTTGGACATAATCTATTTGCTCTATATGCGGGACACGATCGCCCGCCACGGTGCAAAAGCGCTCGCGTCGCGAGGCATCAGCGGCGCCAGTTCGGGACAGTGCCGCTCGATCACGCTTTTCATCCCATTGTTGGCGATCCAGTCCATGCCGAGCGGGGAGTAGATCTCCGGGCGGAAATCGACGGTCAGGAAACGGTCGCTCTGCAAACGGCGCGATGCCATCAGGATGAAGATTCGGAAAGCGGTATCACTGAAGCCGAAGCCCTCTGGTGGCGTCTCGCCGAACAGGCCGACGATAGTATCAACGAGGTCGATTTCGCCATAAATATCCTTGAGCAAACGCACATCCTCGGGATTCGCGGTGAGGTCTTGCCAGCGTCTGAGACGCGGCTTATGAAGACCGGCCCGGAAATCATTGTAGCGCGGTACTCCGCGGCGCCGTGTGCGCACGAGGTCGACCACCGCCAGATTGATAATTTCGCCGTCGCGCTCGAACCTCATCAGCGAATTTGGAAAGTTATGCAGTGTGATCGCTCCCGGATACGCTATTCCGAATGAGTATAGTATGTTAGCCAGTCCCTTCTGTCGCATCACTTTGTCGGTATTGACACCTTGGATGTCGAGAAAGGTCTCGTCAGAGAGCTTTTGGCCGGACGTACTGTCGAAGAAGCAGTAATCATCCGGAATCAGCGGATGCAATCGGTAAACGGTGACGAAGTCTTCCGTCAGGCAGTACGGTGCTCCGCTGTGGTCCGGTGTCGTCTTCGGGATTCCCTGCAGCGAGTGCGCATCCAACAACCAAAGGCCGGCTCTAGTCGCCCAGTCGCTGGGTCCTTTCCAGTTGATGTTCAACGCTATATCGATCGCTCTGGTTGCGAGGATTGCGGGGGTCCATTCAACCGTATGGATCTTCGCGATCAAGGCGGACACAATCAGCCGGGCGGTCTGAAACACCCGTTCGTCGTCCCAGCTGCGATAGGCCGCGCGCAACTCGCCGCAGAGCAGGTTATGCTCGCGCGCGAACAGCAGATGCAACGCGGATAGTCCCAGCCACCAACTCTGATTGAAGCCGGCCGCCTCGAAACCGTTCGTGTCCACCGGCAGATAACCGCCGTCCAAGCGGATCTTGGGACCGTCGCGCAGGCTCCGCGTCTTTGTTGCGTCGCCTCCGTACATTTGGGAAGCGTCCCACCAATGGGTTTCGGAATTGCGGAAATAGATCGGCGGCCGGCCGGGCCCCGGAGCAATCGGATCAGAATTACCCGCGATACGCATGACCTGTTCCACAGGGCCCTGGACGCTGTTTTGCCAGCTCATGCCAGGCGGCAGCGGGACCGCCACATCATTTTCACCCAGCACATATCGCTCATGATTCACCCAGTCGTGGACCTGGAACTGTATCCAGGCGGCGGCCAGGATGTTGAGCGAACGGGCGGGGATGAATTCCTTGCGCTGCAGAAGCTCCTGAGCGACCCGGATTGGGCTGGGCGTATCAAACAGGTCTGGCCGCAGGACAGGCGGGAGGTTGCGCCCGAAGGTCGCGCCCGCTGCCCCCATCGTGGGTACCGAGATATCAGTGTAGCGACCATCGGCTTGGCGCACCCGCCGTGCATCTTCGGGAATCGGCGGGGGAACTACGCGGGCCGCGGGCGGTGCCTCATGCACATCGGTGTCGATCAGGTTCTTGCGGCGCAGTACGAAGCGGAAAGCATCAAGGTTCAGGAGGCTGACCCTCAGCGGCAGCTTGTGCCACTCGACGAACCGGTTGACGACCGCGAACAGCGGCGGCACAACGGCCGCCAATAGCTGATTGCGCAGCGGCGGGTTGGTGACCCAGCGATAGCCGAGCCGATGGGCAGAGCTGGCATCGTAGGCGGCCTTACGCGCCCGATTCAGATTCCCCAGCGGTCGGAACGTGTCGGTTGTATTCCACGGGTTGAAAGCCAGCTCTTCAATCGTGCGCGCGTCGGCGAGCGTCTGGGCCGCGCTTGCCTGAGGCTTGCGGATTATCAGGGTGGCGACCTTCACCGGTGGCGAGACCTGCTCCGTCCATTCCACAGCGGTGTCCTCAATCGGGGTCGTTCGGGCGTCTACGAATCGCTGCAGACAAAGATCGAAGCGCACGCTACCATCTTCCAATCGACGCGTGAATTCCTTGGAGAGAAAGTTGGGATCCTGGGCGACAGGTGCTCCGGCGGGCACCGCGGCGACATCCGGTCGGAAGTGATAACGCACCGCCAGGGTCTCCCCCCAGCGAATAGCGCCTCTGCTCCAGTAGGTTTGGAGCGCGAGGCTCCGGACCGTGCGCCGCGCCTTCGTGACGTTTCGGACCATACGGGCAGTTTCGGACAGGCCGAATTTGAAGCACAAACCGGCTATTCCCATAATCCGGCCGATCGTTCCGCCGGCTGTCGCCTTGGCAAAGGCCACGAATTGCCGGGCACTGCGAGCATGGGAGACTGGAAAATTGGTCGCGAGCAGGTCATGCGAGGTCTCATCATCGACCTGGACTCTGAGAGCAATACCGCGGAGGTCGGGCTTATAATCAGCCTGGCCGGCCCCGTCGGCGTTCGAGAGGCGCACGATCGTCGGATAGCGCTTGCCGGGCTGCGCGAAGCCTGCACACAGATCAGCCGGTAAATCCTCGACGAAGCACAACTCTGCATCCTTGGCTGCGAAAACCGCCTTCGCGTGAAAGGTACGTTGGACGGTAGAGGTCTTCGCACGCTCTTTTACCTTTAACTGGACCCGCATGATATCAAGGGCCAGTCGCTCGAATTCGACCCGCTCTGCCTCGGGACTGCCGCCCGCGTACTCCTCGCGCCACGCTGTCATGACGAGTGCAACCTTTCTCCAACCATCTCCGCCAATCCCGCCAGGACGCCGCGCGGCGAAGGGCTATAGTGCGGCAGCGCCAACCGCGTGATATGCGCGTCGATAATCGCGGGTTTGCCGGCTGCGAGCGCCGCGTCGAGCGCCGTCTCGAAGTCGGCAAGATTATCAACACGATAGCCGAGCGCGCCGCAAGCCCGGGCGTAGGCGGCCCAGTCGGGGTTATCAAAGTCGACGAGGCCGGATTCTCCATAAGCCGAGAGCTGAAAAATCTTGATTAGCTTGAATTCGCCGTCATTGAAGATGATCCAGATGACTGGAAGGTTGTACTGCACCGCGGTCATCAACTCGAAACCGGCAAGACCATAGCCTCCGTCGCCGCAGCCGACGATCACCGGACGGTTTGGATATGCGCACTTCAATCCGATCGCGCCGTTGATATGCCCCGCCATCGGACCGAAGCTGCCCGGCTTGCGGAAGAGCTGACCTCCGGTCAGGCGCAGATAATAGCCGAGCCATGCGGCGTGCGCCCCGGCATCGGCCAGCACGATCGCATTATGAGGAAGGTGGGTCGACAGTGCCAGAACCAGCCGACCGGGATGAATCTCTCCGCCTAGATGAATGATTCGCTCGCTGCCATGTTCGTGGCGGGCTGGATGCCACTCGCACTTTGGGGCTCCGATTCGGGTCAGCTCGAGGTCAAGGGCGGAGAGTGCGAGCTTGGCGTCAGCGATAATCGCATAGTCGGCTTTGTAAACCTTGTCGATTTCCTCCTCCGATAGGTTGATATGGATCAATGTTTTTCCATCAAGCAGGTCCGGACGAAAATTGAAGGTTGCATGCTGGGCAAACGAGTTACCGACCGCGAGGATCACGTCGGCGTCGACAAAGGCTTTCCACGCCTCGTTCTGTCCGCTATCGCAAAATAGACCGATCGCGAGCGGATGGTCGTCGCTCATTATCCCTTTACCATCCAAGGTGGTGACGAAGGGGATGCTCCAATACTGGAGCAGGGAGGCGAGTTCGGATTGTGCACTACTGCGGATCGCGCCAAAACCAACCAGCGCAAGGACTTTCTTGCCCTTCGCGAGAGCATTCGCCAGCGCGGCGGCCGTCTCCGCAACGCGCGTGGCTGCGGGCATGACTGGAGCGATCTTCAAATTAATATCGTGATAATGGTCCACCGACATGCCGCTGTGAGTGAGGTTTTCCGGGACGTGGATATGCACTGGCCCGGGCCGCCCTTCGAACGCCAAATTGACCGCCTCCTCCAACACATCGCAGGTCTTGGCAATGTCCGTGAGCAGAAATGATCTTTTGGTCGTCGCCTGGAACATCGCCTGAGAATCGGGCGTGCGGCCAAAGCCAGAGGTCTCGTTGAGGGCGCCCTTGCCTTTCCAATCCATCGAGGAAAAGCCCGACACCGCCAGTACCGGGTACGAATCCGACATCGCCACGGCAAGGCCCGAGAACAAGTTGAACGCACCCGGACCGGCGGTGGCGAAGCAGAAGCCCAATTGGTTGCTGAACATAACATGGCCGCAGGCCATGAACGCGGCCGCCTGCTCATGGCGTGTGATCACCGGACGGATCACCTTGGAATGTTTCAGCGCGAGCATCAGACCCGCGGCGTTTTCACCAGCGCCGCCGAAGGCGGCCGTGACGCCGATCCCTTCCAACCCCTTCACGATCGCTTCATAAACGCGCATAGGACTCCACCTCACAAACGGCGATTAAATGACAATTTGACACCAATCGCCCCGTGAGGGCAAAACGATCGAGCCACGTAGTCAAAATCGCTAGACGCGCAGTCAAGATAGCCAGGTTGCGCGGCAGTCATCGAATTGGTGCTGAGGGTCGGCGGGGAGTCGGGTAGTCACCTTCGCGTCCTCAAGTTGCGAGGACGCTGGGACTAGAATTTGCGCTTCAGGAGTCGCTTGCGTACATTATCAGCGCGCGATGCCTGATCTTCGGAGGGTATATGGGAATCATAGCATGGCTAGTAGTCGGTCTCATCGCCGGCTTCATCGGCAGCAAGATCGTCAACCGCAGTGGCGAGGGCTTGATTCGCGATATCGTGCTGGGGATTGTCGGGGCGATTGTCGGCGGTGCAATCTTTGAGCGGCTCGGTTATGGGGGTGTCACCGGTATTAATATCGGCAGCATCGCGATCGCCGTCATCGGTTCAATTATTGTATTGGTCGTATACCATCTCGTAACTGGGCAACGCGCGACCTGATCTCACTTCGATGCAGTTTCAAGCGACGCCGTATCCAACCGCTGATTCCGATCGCGGGTCATGATTTGTGATGATTGTCGCCCGAAGCTCGGCCATCACTCGTTTCTAGGCGGCGTGTCACCAAGCGCCTCGACGAAGACGAAGAAACGCAACCACCGAGTCCTTCGCCGACCGTAATTGCGACATTGGTCGGTGCTCATCTCAAATCACACCCTGCGTTCTCCATCTTTCCAATTCCGCGAGATTGTGACCCAGGAGCTTGCAATAGATCTGCTCGTTGTGCTCGCCGGGAGTCGGGATGCGGCCGACTGCACCGGGAGTGTCGGAGAATTTGATGGTAAGGCCGGCAACATAAGTCTTCCCGCCTTTTCGATCATCGGTCTCCACCAACATTTTCCGTTCCCACAAATGCGGGTCACTAGCCGCTTGCGCAATCGTCTGGACCGGAGCAACCGGAACACCCGCGGGGGCTAGTTTCTCGACGACTTCGGCGACGGTTCTATCCCTGACCCACGATGCGACCTGTTCGTCGACCCAATCGGTATTAGAGGCGCGGGAATGAACGCTGGAGGCACGCGGATCTTCGGCCAGCTCCTCACGACCGGCGGCGCGGCAGAATCGCTCCCACATTCTCTGCTGCACCGCGATGATATAAACCCATCCGTCGCGGGCGCGATAAGTATTCGCGGGCGATAGCGTCCCGGAGCGATTGCCGTTGCGTTGCGGCTCGCGGCCGGTCGTCAGATACTGCGCAATCGGAATTTCGGTCAGTGTAAAGGCGGAGTCGAGCAGGCATACGTCGAGCGCCTGTCCGAACCCGGTCATATCGCGGCGATGCAACGCGGCCAAGGCTCCGATCGTCGCGTGCAGTGCAGTGATGCGGTCGATGATCGGTGGACCACAGCGTACCGGAGGCTCGTCTGCGGCCCCGGTGTCGAACATCACGCCGGCCATCGCCTGGCCGATTGGATCAAACGCCCGCCGATCGCGATAAGGGCCATTCTGGCCGAAGCCTGAGACGTTGATCAGGATAATACCCGGATTGAGTTGCTTAAGGGCCTCGTAACCAAAGCCCATTTCATCCATCACGCCGGGGCTGAAATTCTGCAGTATCATATCGGACTTCAGTATGAGTTCCCTCAGAATCTTCTTGCCCGGTTCGCTGCGCAGGTTGAGCGTGATGCTTTTTTTGCCGCGGTTGTACTGCGACCAGTACACCATCCCGAGCCGGCGCGACTCGTCGCCGTCGGGCGCCGCTTCAACTTTGATGACCTCGGCACCCAAATCGCCGAGAATGAGCGAACAGCGCGGACCAGCCTGATAGCGCCCCAGGTCAATTACCCTGATACCGTCCAGACAACCAGCCATTTGATTTTTACTCCATCGGCAGCTTGCGCCCCGCTCTCTGCGGCAGGGCAGCTTTGTCAGGACCGGTGCGGGGAAACCCTGGTCCCCATTTCGCTGCCTCTCCAATAGCGTCAGCAGTCTCGCATAATGCCCGACAGTCCATCGCCCGCTTCAAATAATCATTTCGATCAGATTCGGGCCCGGTTCAGCCAGCGCGCGCTCCAATTGGATACACAACGCCTCGGCGGTTTCGACCCGCACTGCCGGCACGCCCATTCCCGCCGCAATCCTCGCCCATTCGATTTCCGGATCGGCCAGGCTGGTTAGTGAACGTGCCTTGCGCCCCGGTTCCGTCACACCGGCACGCGCCAGTTCAACCTGTAGAATCCGGTAACGGCGGTTATTGCAGATGAGCGTGGTTACGTTGAGCCGCTCGCGGGCTTGCGTCCACAGCGCCTGTAGCGTGTACATACCGCTGCCGTCAGCCTGAAATGCGATTACTTTTCGCTCAGGGCATGCAACTGCGGCACCGGTCGCGCACGGCAGGCCTTGCCCGATAGCACCGCCGGTGAGCGCGAGATAAGTATGCGGCGGGGCGCCCGCTGAAGCCGCAAAAAAGGGCAGCCCGGTGGTGGCTGCTTCATCCATTACGATGCAATTCTCGGGTAGCAGCGCGGCTAGTGCAGCGCCCACAGTTACCGAATCGAGTTTGCCGGTGGGGCGCGGCGGCCGATTCAATTTTGCCCCCGAAACAGCCTCGGCTGAGGCGCCGACTTCATCTGCCAAAGCCTCGAGTGCCGCGATGGTGTCCTGCTCCGGCGTCGCCAAGGTCTCGCTGCTGCAGCCCTCCGGAATCAAGGAACTGGGCAGGTTGGGATAACCGAAGAAAGCAACCGGCGCACGCGCGCCCGCGAGCACGATAGCCTGATAGTGTGAGAGCAGTTCGAGCGCCTGCTCGGGGAAATATGGCAACTTTTCCACCGCCGGCCGCCCCGCGCCACGCTCGATTCGCGAGGGGAAGGTTTCGCACACCAGCCGACATCCGGTCTTACCTGCAATTCGGCCGGCGGCCGCAAGCCCGGTAGCTCGCATCGCCTGCGCACCGAGAAACATCACGGCCTTATCACCTGACTTTTGCAGAATTGTGGCTGAGCGTCGAATCGCATCGTCGGTAACGCGCAATGGCGCCCGAACCGGGAGCGCGTTTCCGGTCCCGCTCGCCGGACTCCACAAGCAGTCCGATGGCACGATTAGCGTGGAAACCTGGCCCGGCGCACGCCCCGATACGGCAATCGCCTCGGCCGTATCCGCGGCAACGGACGCGGGCGTTTTGACTTCGCGGACCCAGGCTGACACCGGACGCGCGAGCGAAACAATATCGGAGGTCAATGGCGCGTCGGAGGCCAGATGCCACGTCGCCTGATCGCCGATCACGTTAACTACCGGAGAGCGAGCGCGCCGCGCATTGTGCAGATTTGCAATCCCATTGGCGAAGCCAGGCCCCAGATGGGTCAGCGTCAACGCAGGCTTGTCAGCCATGCGTGCATAGCCATCGGCTGCGCCTGTGCAGACCCCTTCGAACAAGCCCAGCACCGCGCGCATCCCTTCGACCGCATCCAGGGCCGCCACCAGTGCCATCTCGGTTGTACCCGGATTGGCGAAACACACTTCGACTCCGGCGGCGACCGCCGTCCTGATCAGGCTTTCAGCACCGTTCATTCGCTTCACCGACCCAGCATGCGGCGCGCTGAGTTGCCGCGCTTTCTCAGGACCCAGCGAACGACATTGCCTCAGTCGGGCAAGGCGGCTCGCTCGCGCTCTTTGGTTCCACTGCGAAGCACCCGGCCCGGCATTCCGCCCTGATATTCATCACCCGCAAAGAGCACACGGCCGTTGACGATCGTGTATTCGATTCCCTCGGAGCGTTCGATCAGGCGCGCTTGCCCCCCGGGCAAATCATGGCTCCATTCGGGGGGCAATGGCCGAATCCGTTTGGGGTCGAAGAGTACCAGGTCCGCGTCATTGCCGGGCTTCAGACATCCCTTGCCGATCAAACTCAAGAAGCTCGCCGGTTCGGAGGTCAAACGGCGCACGCCCTCTTCCAGACGGAGTGCATTTCGTTCCCGAACCCATTCCGAGAGCAGATACGACGGCAAGCCGGCATCGCAGTGCTGCGCGACATGGGCGCCGGCATCGGAAAGACCGACCAGCGTGTTGGGTAGCTGAAGTATTTTTTGAACGACGTCTTTATTGACGTTGATGACTGAAAGGGTAATGCCCAACTCGAGATTTTCACTGAGAGCAAGGTCCAGGAGCGTGTCCTCGGGATCCTTCTGGAGCATCTCGGCCACTTCCGCAATGCTGCGGTTGAGGAAGCGCTTGTTCTCGTCCTTCTCCGCCCGCACAATGTGGACACGGTCCCATCGGCCGCGGAACACTGCCTTGTGGACACGTTCCTTGAGCTCGTTTTTGAAGCTCTGCCGGAAATCTGCCGAGCGGAAGAGGCTGGCCTGTTCCTCAGCGGTGCGGTTGAACACGCCCTTCCACGAGTCGAGCGCCGCGAAAATGAAGGGCTCGCGCAAGGTGTAATACTGCTGAATCGGCCGCGGCGTCACCTGCGGCAGAATCTTGAGGCCGCGCGCGAGCAATGGCTTCAGCCGCTCGATGGTTTCCTCATGTGATTTGAACGAGGTTCCCGGCAAATCGAGGATGGCCAGGAAAGTCACGGGCCGGTTGCTCTGCTCGGCGAGAAAGACCAACAAGTCGAAGCCATTGTCTGATGGTGTCGCGTTCGCGCCGCGGCTTGGAAGAATTTCAATGATGCCGCGGTCGAGCTCACGCATTACTCGGCAGAGAGCAGCCAGTTCCTCGCGGCTTACCATTCGGCTTGCCAGTGGGCGCCCCTGGAAACCGATATGCTGAGGGGCAAGGCTCAGCGAAAAGCCATAGGCCCCCGCCAGCATCGCCTCGCGAAACAGCGATGCCATCTGCCTCGTCTCTTCTGCTGTCGCCGCACGTTGCGCGGCCTCATCGCCGAGCACATAGAAACGAAGGGCCGAGAGCGGTACCAGGAAGCACGTGTTGAGGGCGACGCCATGCCGTTCCACCGAGCGCATGTAATCCGGAAAGCTTTCCCATTCCCACGACACTCCATTCATCAGGACCTCGTGGGGCAGCGCTTCGACATTGACGAGGTCCCACGCCATCGTCGAACGCTCGTGCGGGCGCACCGGCGCCACTCCCACTCCGCAATTGCCCATCAGCAGGCTGGTGATGCCGTGCCACGACGAGCAGGTGAAGAGCGGATCCCATGAAACCTGGGCATCGTAATGCGTGTGAATATCGATAAAGCCTGGCGCCAGAACCGAGCCGCGGGCATTGAGTTCGCGGCGCGCGATGCCGGAAATGTTGCCCAACGCCGCAATCTTGCCGTGTTCGACCGCCAGCGAGCCTGAATAGATTGCCGCGCCGGTCCCGTCGCAGATTTGCGCGTCTTTGATTACGAGATCATATGGCATCCCGCCGCCCTCCTAGAATCATCCATGCTCCTCGCCCGCTCTCGTCTGTACCTCTCCCGCTTGGTCGCGGGAGAGGTGAGGCAAGGGTGATCAACGGGAGCGGGCTGGTGTCAGTCTCTGGAACTTCACGAGGATTGTTCCGTCCGCGTCGTTCAGAGTTCCTTCACCGTCTTTTCGACCGTCTGCCAATCCACGATCGGTGACAAACGCCGGCGCGAAACCATGCCTCGCGACAGTGCACCGCTGAACGGGCTGAACGTCAGCGAATGGTCCTGGATGTCCAGCACCAGAACTACCTTCGCTTCCTCGTTCGAGAACCACGGGCCGGCTTTAAGGGTCACGCCTTGTGGAAAGCCAGTCTTCATCGCCCCGCTGATCATATCATGCACCTGCTTGAGCGATTCCTTGTTGGAGACATTGAAATAGATCTCGTCGAGATACAGCGGCATTTTTCCTTCCTCCTTTTTGTATCTAATCAGTTTGTCCGGTGACCATTCCGGCCGCAGCCGCAGAACAAAGCTCGGAGAGGCGACTCGCGTGCCGACCGCAACTTCTCCCTTATACACGCAAACGAGGTAGATTTGGCAAACCGAGGCCGCCTTTTCATCGAAGCTGCGTTAGCCGCGTTGGCTCCTCACTTCTCGCTCTTCAATCCTCTTAATGTACCGGCGGCGTGACGAGCGTATTAGGCGGCGATGATGACGGTGGAGCACCCGCAAGAGTGCGGGCGAGCTGCTCGATTTGATCGCGCAATTGTTGCGCCTGAACACTTCGTCCTTGATTGATGAGTTGCTGTTCGAGCGCAGCCGCGGATTGATTGATTTGCTGCATTTGTTGCGCAGCCGCGGCAGCATTGCGGGCACCATTTACCGCATACCAATTCTGCATCGCATTGAGTTGCTGCTGCAGAGCATTCGCCGCCGGTGCAGTCGCGGCACCGGGCGGCACTGCAGCTGCCGCGCCGATCGCGCCCGCGATCGTGGCTAATCCGGCGTTAAAGCCGGGCATTCTCGACGCGACCAGCAGATTCGCTTCTTGCTCGTTGGCGGCTCCCTCGATGGTTGCCCCTGCGGGCGCCTGCAAGCTGATTGGATTGGTGTTGAGCAACTCAAGGCTGGGGCCGTTGTCGTTGCTCAAAACCATGATCGAATCCTGCAACACCAATCTCGCATCAGAATGATCGATGTCGAAGGCAACCCCCGAATTCCCGTCGGGCAGCGGGCTTACACTCGCTACCGAGCCAATCGTCGCGCCCAGGTTGGTTATCGGGTCACCGGGAGCCAGGCTATCAGTGCTACTCAGTTCGGTGTTGAAGCGCACCGGCGCGCACGCGCTCACCCATAGGGCAACAATTGCCGCCAACGTACCGGGAAGCGCGAGCCCGTTCGCCCCCTCACGGGTCAAAGGATTAAACAAATGCTGGCATCACCTCGCGCGCGAACAGATCAATACTTTGATTCGAATTCATGTCACCGAAGATGATGGTAAAGAACGTTATGCCCTTGTCCACGCGCCCGCGCATTTGCTCGACGATCTGCGGCGGGGTGCCTTTGATCCCGGTGCGCCAGAACGGCAAGCGCTGGGCAAGCTTCCATTTTTCCTCGACTTCGGTGTCACTCGCGCCGATACAGACCAGGAGCTGCTCCGAGATATTAATTTGATTGATATCGCGGCCGGCCGCCTGGCAGTGTTGTTTGAGCACGTCGAGCTTGTGTTCGAAATTCCGGTATCCCGCCGGGCAATTCCAGCGGTCTGCATACTTGGCGACTATCCGCAGCATGAGCTTCTCGCCGCTGCCGCCGATCGTGATGGGCGGATGGGGCTTCTGGATCGGTTTGGGGCTGCAGTATGCTTCGGTCAGCGTATAATAACGGCCCTCAAAGGTCGCACGCTTTTCCGTCATCAGCAATTTCAGAATCTGGACCCCTTCATCGAGTTGCCGCAGCCGTGTCCCAGTGGGTGGAAATTCATAGCCATAAGCACGATATTCCTCCTCCATCCAGCCCGCCCCGAGGCCGATCTCAACTCGCCCGTTGCTGACGTTATCGACCGTCGACAGCACTTTTGCCAGGAGCCCCGGGTTGCGAAACGAATTGCACAGCACCAGCGAGCCGATCCGAAGCTTCTCCGTGGCCACGCTTAATGCACTCATCGCCGAAGTGCATTCGAGCACGTCGGCTTCCGGCACGCCGCGGTTCCAGAAATGGTCGGTCAGCCAAATCGAATGATAGCCGAGCTTTTCGATTTTTGCGGCACGTTCGGCCACCGCCTTCCACGGTAATCCGGCCAGCGGTGAGAACAGTCCAAACTCGATTCTATGGGCCATTATGGACTCCGTTTTTTGAAGTTCGCCCAGTCACAACGTCAAGGTTGTCATCCTGTTTCGCACGGTAAACGCGGCCGGTCAACGTTCCCTTCAGGCAAGGCCCCGCCCAAGCAGGTTCGACATTCTGGATTACCGGCGCCACAGCGAGTTGAATACCATCGTGAGCATCCGCACTTATCGCGCTGGCTTTTCGATTTGGCTCTTTCTGGCATCCGTAACCCTGGCCACGAGCCTGGCTCCCGCGGCAAAGGGCCAGACGCCAGCGCCACCAAAAACTTTCGTCGCCGTCGCAAGCGCGAGAAAGTTCACTGCGGCCAATGGCGTCTATGAATTCGTCTTTCAGGAGCAGCGCGGACCCTCATCGTTCGACCGTATCGGCCTGCAGCGAATTACGCTGGGTCCCGTGCCAGCCGCCCATCCGGCGATCGTATTACTCTATCTGCCGGGCACCAACATGAACGGCGAAGTCGCCATCGAGGACCCGCGCTACTCGCTGCCCCTCTACATGGCGTCGCACGGCGTGGACTTCTGGGCACTCGATTACCGCACGCATTTCGTGCCGGCGTCCACCTCATCAAGCGGGTTGGTGGAACTTCAGACGTGGACCAATGAGATGTTCGAGGCCGATATCTCGGCGGCGGCGCGGTTTGTAATGGCGACGTCCGGGCAGCCCCGGATTTTTCTGGCCGGCTTTAGCCGCGGCGCTCTCTTTGCCTATCTCTACGCCGCGGCTCATCCCCAAAACCTCAATGGGCTGGTTATATTCGATGGTGCTATCGGTCATGGCCGGCTCGGCGCGCCACCGCCTGGTGTCTACGCCGACGATGTGAGCGGCAAACATCTTACTTGGGATAAACGGCAGGCGCTGATGCAGCTCGTGATCAACAATCCCGGCGGGCCTGCACCGCTTCCGCAATTCAAAACGGCGGCCGATAATCTCAATCATGTCGTGTACGATTCAGCCGGCTTCGGCGGCAAAGGCGGCCTGGCGAATCCGTTGGCGGGCTTGGCAGATCCGTCGGTGCTGGCCCGGGTCCTGATCCGGTATGACCGCTATTGGCCCAACGTGCAGGACTACGAGGATTCTTTCACTCCGTTGATGGCGACGGCCCTGAGGAATTCCAAAATTCCTGTACTCGCTTTCAGCAGCACCAATATCGGGCCGGAGTGGGCGCAAAGCGTGGCAAAATCGGCTGCCTCCACGGGCAGCGCCGACTTTACCGTCAAGACTCTCCACAATTGGGGTCATCTGGATGTGATTTGCGGCACCTTCGCCGAGCATCAGGTCTTCGCGCATGCGTTGTTATGGCTTAAGCGGCATTCTCATGCCGCATCGGACTCGGGTGGATAATCCGGATGATTGCGGCGGCCCATCAGCAGCACGCAGGCAAGAGCCCACATCCCGAACGCAAAACCAACAACCGCCCAAAGTGTGGGCGAACGGGCCCGGCGCGCCGCGATGGTCGCGGTCAAAGGTGCGAGCGAGGCATCGACTGCCAGCGACGTCGCGATTAGGCGGGCGGTCGTTTCGTGATGACCCAGCAATGCGAACCCCGACGTGATGCCGAGTATGGCAGCTATAGTGCGCATCGATTTCGAGCGAGCCGGGATGTCACGGCCATGCTTTTCTCGCGCTGCTCCGGCTGGCTATAGTTTATCTTCATGGAACGCGGTGAGGCCGAAAGTCTGCTCGAGCGACTGCGCCATATGAGCGAAGAGGGCGTTGCCAGCTTCCTCAACGAATTGATGGCTAATGAGGCCTGGCGGCGGCGCCTTGGCCGCGCAGGCGAACGGTTTCTGGCCAACAAGCAAAGCTTCGATCGCAACGTCGAGACTATTTTGGATTTCGTCAATATTCCTTCCAAGCGCGATGTTCGTGAACTCAAGACACGGCTTGATCATCTCAACGGCCAACTGGCGCATCTTGGCATGAAGATTGACCGTATGCTCGCGCGTTCGGAGCCTGGCGTGACAGAGGCCAAAGTCCGATCGCCGCGCCCGCGCCGAAAAAAAGAATAACAGGCGCGGCGAATCAACTGCTCTCGTGTTGACCGTTTCACGAGATTCAGGCCCGCACGCCGAAAAGCCGTTCCAATGCCGCTGGCAATTCGTCCAGACGCGCAATCAAGTTCCGATGAGCGACGCGCGCACCCACGCCGATAAAATCAAGCCGCGCCGCTTCTGACGCGATGAGATCGGTTTCACTGTCACCTACGTAGACCGCATGCGGCGGAGCAACCCCTGCCCTCTTCATGCACAACTCAAGAATATCAGGCGCGGGTTTGGGTTTGACCTTGTCTCGTACGCTGGCGACCGCATCGAAGACGCCCGTGAGCCCCAGGTAATCGATTATCGCCGGAATTGTCGCCGAACGGTTGGTGGCTAGTCCGATACGATAGCTTCGCTTCATCTCCAGGAGGAACGAACGAAGACCAGGGAATGGACGTAACAGACGAAAGAACGGCGTCGCATCCATGTCCCGTGCGACCTCGCGCATCCGCACAATCCGCTCCTGATCGCCGGCCGCCCGCAGGTCGAACACCTGCGGCGCGGACAGGAAGCCTCCTGCCTTCTCCTCCGCGAGGTTCATCGGCGGTTCGCCGACTCGCGCAAAAATCGCGTTGTAGTAGGCAGTGTTGGATTCAGTTGAGTCGAACAACACCCCGTCAGCGTCAAAGATAACCAGTTCGAGCATCTATCTATTTTTATAGGCCCGTCGAAGGCTTCTCCTTTTCATTGATGTGCTCGGCGAGTTGTTGCTCTTGGGCTTCGCCCATTGCTTCGAGCGACTGCGCTCCCTCGCGGCTCAAGTGTCTCCACTTCGTTCGCTGGCGTGCTCGGCCCCTCCGCCTGGTATCTGATTGTAGCTGGTTGCGGCATTCGAGACGATTTACGGCGAGCGATTCGGACGCCTTGCACATCCCGGCGAATAAAGCGAAAGATAATCAGTGGACGGCGTTTTTCAGGACATCGTTCAGAACCTGAGAGTTTGTTCCACCTGCACGGAGGTTAGCAGCGGTGAAAGCGATTCAGTTCACTGAAGTTGGCGGTCCCGATGTCATGAAAATTGTCGATATTCCGAAGCCGGAATTGCGTCCAAAAATGGTGCGGGTGCGCAATCATGCGGTCGGGATCAATTTTGCCGATAACTTCTTCCGCCAGGGCACGTACCTGGTCCGGCCCAAACTGCCCGATACGCCGGGGATGGAGGGCGCCGGCGTAATCGAGGAGGTCGGCCCGGGCGTGGAGGGGCTTGAGCCGGGGATGCGGGTCGTTGGTATCGGCCTCAAGACCTACGCTGAATACGCGCTATTCTACGAGAACCAGACTATCCCCCTCCCTGATTTTGTCAGTTTCGAGGAGGGGGCTGCATTTCCGATCCAAACCCTCACGGCATGGTTCATGATGCACGTCAGCCATCATCTCGAACGCGGCCAGACCGTGCTGGTTCATTCGGCGGCCGGCGGCGTCGGCTTGGTTGCCATCCAGATTGCCAAGGCCGCGGGCGCCCGCGTAATCGGGACCGTGTCGAGTGATGCGAAAATCCCTATCGCCAAGCAGTACGGCGCGGACGAGGTAATCAACTACGAAACGCAGGACTTCGCCAAGGAGGTAATGCGTTTGACCGACGGCAAAGGGGTCGACCTCAACCTGGATGCGGTCGGCAAACCAACATTCGAAAAGGGGCTCGAATGCGCGGCTCCGTTCGGCCATATAATTCTTTATGGACGTGCGGGCGGACCTCCCGATAAGCTCGACGTTAACCGGCTCTTCCCGAAAGCGCTCAAAGTCAGCGGTTTCGTACTTTTCACCGCGTCCTCGCAACATCATCTGATGCGCCAGGGGACGGAGGCCTGCTTCAATTTGATGAAGGAAGGGAAATTAAAAATGGTGGTTGGGAGGACTTTTCCGTTGGAGCAAGCCCCCACGGCGCATCGCTTTATGGAATCGCGGCAATCAGTCGGCAAACTGGTGCTCGTACCTTGATCCGCCGTTGGACCTGCTCAAGCTGCCCTTCAATGCCCCGCGGTCTATGAGGCTGTCGGCGGCTGGCGGCCCGGGAGCCGTTCGAAGCGTCCGGCGCACAGCCAAGGTAATTCCGTTGCCGGCTCCCCGGCGGTGGCGACGGGGACCTGGGGTCGGAACCGTGGTGGTCGCCGTAGGCGTCATTGCGGCCATCGCGGTACGAATTGACGGGCTACGCGGCCACGGGCTTCAAATTGCGTCGATCCAATCGCCATTCTCCGCCCAGGAATTTCAATTGTTGAAGCTGGCGAACGATAGTCGCGAGCGGGCGGGGCTAGCACCATTGCAGTTCTCCCCGCGCCTGATGGTGGCGGCACGCAATCACAGCCGCGACATGGCGGCGCGCGGCTATCTAGGGCATGATAGTCCGGCGGGCGACACGCCGGCTGATCGTACCCGCGCAGCCGGGGTCAATTACGACGAACTCGGCGAAAACGTCTACCGCGATTCGGCAGAGGCTGGTGCGTTGCCAACGCGCGCGATAAAAGCATGGCTACAGAGCAGAGCCTATCGGTCGAACCTGTTGTCGCCGGGTTTTCGCCTCAGCGCGGTCGGTATTGCTCGCGCAGACGACGGCAATTATTTCGTCACGCAGGATTTCATTCGCTAATCGAACGTCGTTCCCGTCATCAGACCTTGGTGAGGAGATGAAACGGTTCCTACGCGTAGGACTTGCGATCGCACTGGGGCTGGCAGCACCGGTAAGGGTGCGGGCCGAAGGCAATCTCGGCAACGTCAACCACGTAATTATCCTGATGCTGGAGAACCATTCGTTCGATAACTACCTGGGCGCGCTGCCCTACGTCAGCGGTTCGCCGTATCACTCCGGCCCGTGCGCCAAGCACGACCACGCTTGCGTCGACGGATTGCGCTGCGCAGTGGCTACCACCGGCACGATCACTTGCAGCAATTCTAATCGGGACAACAATAACGGCACGGCCACTTCATTCCACGAGACCAAGCTGTGTATCCGCCCTGACCTCGACCATAGTTGGCTGGGAAGTCATCTCGAGGCCAACTACACGTTCCCCAATCAAGCGTTGGCGTTGAGCCCGGATGACGGTTTCGTACGACAGAACGACCGCACGCAGCAGGTTGATGTCGGCGGCGAGAGCGCCACCGAGGACGATACGATGGGCTTCTACACTCCCGCCGAATTGCCGTTTTACTACCAACTTGCCCAAAACTTTGCGATCGATGATCGCTATTTCTGCTCAGTCCTAGGTCCAACCTTTCCGAACCGCTCGTATCTAATGGCCGCGACGTCGTTTGGCCATGTGGACACGGCCGAAATCGTACCGGACATCAGTCAGGCGCCGGCTCTGTTTTACCGGCCGATAACGGGAACCATTTTCGATCTGCTCGATCACTACGGCGTCTCGTGGGCGGATTATTCCGATGACGTGCCGCAAGAAATCTCCTTTCGCAACTTCATAATCGACCCGAATTTCCGCTGCTTCAGCGACCTGTGCGCCTTCCGCAACGCTAACGCCTCTAATTCGTTCCTGCAGGATGCGCAGGCCGGGACACTGCCGGCGGTAGCCTTCGTCGATCCGAACTTCGGGTTTTTCATGCCGGAGAACGACGAGCATCCGCCGTCCGATATCCGCGCCGGCGAGGCCTTCGTGGCGCAAGCGATCAACGCCGTGCGCAACGGTCCTAACTGGAAGGATTCGATTATCTTCGTGACTTACGACGAGCACGGCGGATTTTACGATCATGTCGCGCCGGCGAAAGCGCGCCAGGGCGGAGCGTCGTCCCCCGACGGCATTCAGCCGGGGCTGTGCGAGGATCTCTCGCATCCGCCGGTGCGCGAGGCGCCAGGCGGCGGGTTGTCATGCCTGGTCAGTAAATTGGCCGACGCGACGGCGCTCTGTCCGATGTTTGACCCGTCGTCGGGCAGCTACCCCTCTTTCTGCGCGAACTTCGATCAACTCGGTTTCCGCGTGCCTCTTCTGGCGATCTCGCCGTTCTCCAAGCCCCATTATGTATCGCATACGATCGGCGATCATACGTCATTGCTGGCGCTCATCGAGAAACGCTTCTTCACCTCGGACGGTGGGGCACCGAGGCCCCATCTGACCGCACGCGATCAATATGCGGATACACTAGAGGACATATTCGACTTCGACCACTCGCCGTCGCTCAATGCGGCCATCCCCGACGCGCCAGCCGCGTCCCCAGCCACCGACAACGGCTGTTCGTGAAGCGATTACTCGCACAGCCCCATGCAGCGGCGAGATTGTTGAAAGATCATTGCGGTCCGCTTCCTATCTCTTGTCTCGTCCCCCGAGCTAGAGGAGTTTTAGGCATCACCGCTTGAGATTTTGGGCGACGGCTCTGATCCAGTTTTTCGGGTTTGCGCTCATCCAGCGGCGAGACGCCCTAAGCGGGGATGGCGTTAGGGCGACAGACTGCGGTATTGGGGCTGTTTTGCTGTTAGCATCGTGTGGCCTGGAGTCGTTAGCCGATGGCCGATGAGAAAATTGACTTCACCCGGCTGATGGGAATGGCTGGTGGCCATGCTGAAGCGCGCGCAATCCAGACCGGTCTGAAACTGGGGCTGTTCGAGGCTCTTGATCCGGGCCAACGCGATTCGGACGCTCTCGCTGCCGCGATCAATTGCGACGGCCGGGCGACAATGCTGTTGGCGAATGCCTTGGCCGCCCTGGGGCTGCTTGGCAAGAGTGCTGGATACTATGCTCTCACCGAGGCGGCGCGCCGGTTCCTGCTCGAACGCTCCCCCGAATATGTGGGAGGCATGATCCTGTTTGATGAAGCGCTGTGGAGCACCTGGGGCCACCTCGACGAATCAATCCGCAGCGGGCAGCCTGCCCGCGCCCCCGATATGTATCAGACGCACCCTGACGAAACCGGCCGTTTTATCCGGGCGATGGACAGCCTGATTCGGGCGCGGGGCGATGCGGTCTGGGCGGCTCGGAATCTCGACCTGTCCTGGGCGCGGACGATCGCCGACCTCGGCGGCGGTCCGGGCACATACCTAATCGAGTTTCTGCGCCGGTGGCCCGATTTGCGCGGTGTTCTCCTCGACCTTCCGGCAACACTGGAGGTAACACGGCGGATCCTGGATGAGCGTGGCGGCGGGCTACGCGAACGCCTGACATTGCGTGAATTGGATTACAACCGCAGCGAAATCCCCAGCCCGCTTGACGTAATCTTCATGTCGAACATAATCCATAGCGAAGACGAAGCGGCTAATGCGGCGTTGGTCGCCAAATGCTTTCGGGCCCTCACACCCGGCGGTCTCCTGATAACTAAGGATCACATAATGCAAACCGAATTGACCGTGCCCGCGGCCGGGGCGATGTTCTCACTCTATCTGCTCTTGACCACCCGCGGACGCGACTACAGCTTCGAAGAAGTCGCCGAGTGGGTGCGCAGCGCGGGTTTTACTGATATCCGTCTCGAAGTGTTGCCGAGCCCGCCGTTCAGTTCCTCGATGGTGATCGCGCGCAAGCCATGATTGGCCAGCGGAGCGATTCGCTAATCTCACCCCTGACCTGCGGGAGGATCATATGTGCCGGGCTGCTTCTCGCCGTTGTGGGCGGCGGTGGTTGCCTTGCGCCCGCGCTTGCCCCATTGGTCCTGCAGGCCGGTGAAATGGCAGGTGCCGGAGCGATCAACGCGGCCGATTATGCTGCCGGTGGAAACCCCCGTCTGGATGGAACTATGGATCCGGGCGAAAAAGAAGAACGTTGCGACGAACTGGAGCTGCAAGTCCCCGGCACTATTGAGTTGCAGGTAGCCGATGATAGTCCAACCGCATGGCGGGAATTGCAGCTCGGCGGCTCTTCCGACGCACCCCAGTGGCAGGCAGTGATTGGCCAACAGAGCGATGCTGCCGGATGGCGTCCGGTGGCAAATCTGCACACGATGAGCTTCGCGCCGCCACTGCAACAGGGGTTGAGAGGCGGCAAGCACCACTACCTGGCTTATGCACCGGCCGAGCCGCGCACCGCGACTGAGCGAGACCAGTTGGTCGCGCTTACCGCTGATTTTGGAGCCGGGCTGGGGACCTTTCAATGGAACGGGCGCGTGTACCAGTATACTCTAGTTAACCGGCTGCCATGCTTTCCTGGTCCGGTCGTCGTCGCAGGGCAAACCCGTGGTTGAGGTCAACTCCTCAGTTCCGTCCGAAGTGGCTCATCCTCACGCTCCTGGCAGGTGCGCTGGTGCAATTCCCGGCGCAACGTAATATCGAGCCAGCCGCGCGCGCCGGCGCTTCTGCAACCGCGCTGGCGAGTCCCGGCCAGTATCGGGCTGCGGCCCTGCAACCTGCGCGCTGGCCTGGTGATGCGCTGACAATCGCCAATCTCGGCCACTCTACCTTATTGCTCAATTTCTTCGGTGTGCGCGCGATAAGCGACCCGTCCTTGTTTGAACGGGTTGGCCTCTCGCTCGGTCCATTCGTCACCATCGGGCCGCATCGTCAGGCGCCCTCGCCGCTGGCGCCCGAGCAGCTCCAGCAGCTCGACCTTATCCTGGTGACGCATGCGCATATGGATCACCTCGATCTCAACTCGCTCAAGGCGCTGCCAAAGAGCGCGGTGGTCGTGGCATGCACCGGCTGCGCGGCTCTCATCCGGCCGCTCGGATATTCCGATGTGCGGGAGCTGCGCTGGGGCCAGCAAACGGCCGTGAACGGGCTGACCGTCACCGCGATGGGCGCGAATCATTGGGGAAAGCGATGGCCATGGGGACGCGCGTACGGCTTCAACAGCTATGTGCTCGAAAAGAACGGACGCCGCATGTTGCTTGCCTGTGACAGCGCAATCACCGATCTCTTCGATCCGCTGCATCATAATCCGCCGGACGTCGCGGCTTTTTCGATCGGCGCCTACGATCCATGGATCTGGAACCACGCCGACCCCGAGCAGGTTTGGACGATGTTCGTGCGGACCGGCGCCCGCTACCTGGTACCGCTCCACTGGGGGACTTTTCGTCTGTCGAAGGAACCGATGGATGAGCCGATGCGACGCTTGATCGCCGCCGCCGGGCCCCAGTCCAATCGAATCGTGCTACGGAAAATCGGCGCCGCCTGGACCCTGCCGCAGATCAGCGAGCGCACGCTGACAACGCGTGCTTCGCGCTGATCGGCCGCGCGGCGGTCATGCTTTCTTGCGTTTTTTGGCCAGATAATCGACCAGCATGTACTCGCCGAGATGGTCGGGGCGGGTATAGAGCGCGCGGCCGCGATTTATCTGAGTCATCTTCTCGACGAACGCGCGCAGACTCGGCGAATCGTCGAGCATGAAGGTGTTGACCGTAATACCCTTGCGTGTGACACGCTCGACCTCTTTGAGGGTCTCCTGCGCCGCACGCATGCTGATGCCGCCGAACGACAGCGGCCATTCGCAGTAGAGACGTTTGTTCAGGAAGTAAGCGGTCGGTTGGCCGTCGGTAATCACGATGATGTGCTGATTGCGCGACGGATGGCGGCTCAGCAGATCGGAGGCGAGACGCAACCCATCCTGCAGATTGGTGAATGGATCTCCCATGTTCCAGGAAGCCTCGGGCAGATCCTTGAGCTTGAGTTCGACCGCGCGAGTGAAAAAGCCGACGATCGAAAAGAAGTCGCGCGGGAACTTTGAGCGGATCAAGGTCTCCAGCGCCATCGCGACCTTTTTTGCCGCGGCGAACCTTCCTTCCCAGCTCATTGACCACGACATGTCCAGGCACAGCACGGTCGACGAAGAGCTGCCGTAGTCATTTTCGTAAATTTCGAAATCGCGCGGATCGAGCTCCAGCGGCACGCCCGGCTTGCGCGTCAGTGAATGTTTGAGCGTCCCGACCAGGTTGAGGTTGAGCGGCTCCCCGAAGGTATACGGCTTGACCTCATCCGGGCGCATCTCGGTGATGCCACGATAGTCTGTGAGATGGTTGCCGGGACGATCCTTGAACAGGCCCTGGTAAATGTCGCGCAGCGCCAACTGGCCGATCCGCCGCACGCCTTTGGGCGAAAGTTGCATATGGTCGCCCTTCTGAACCATGTAGCCGGAACGCTGCAGCAGCAACATTACCTGGCGCAAACTTTGGAAGTCCTGGTGAGCCTGTTGGCCGAGCAGCTCTTTGAGGTCTTCCATCGAGATGCTGTCGAAATTGCCGTGCATCAGGTCTTGTTCGAGCTGGCGCATCCGCTCCATTTCACGCATCAGCTCAAGCGCTTCCTGATAGTCAAGGCTCTTGGGCCCGTGGAACATGTGATTGTAGCGGTCACGGAAATTTTCGAGGTCGCGGATATTCTCGTATTCGGCCAGCAGTCGTTCGTAGTCGGCCTTCGCTTCCCCGTCTTCAAACTCGTAGCTTTCCAGTTTGCGCAGCGTCTCTGACAGCCGCCGCGGCATCCGCTGAAGCTGGCGTTCCTTTTCCTCCATTCCGGGTTTTTGACCGCGCATAGACTGCAGCGTTTGGCGCTCCCGATTGAGGATGTCCTCCAGCCGCCGTTCCATTTCGGACAGCGCGTTGCGCAGATTGAAATCGCGGTAACGCTGGCGCATCTCCTGGCGCAACTGCTCAAGAAATTCCTCCAGTCCCATCACCTTGGCACCGTCGAACTCCATCCCCTGGCGCATCATCCAGTCCATCGCCTGACGGATATCATCGGTGTAAGAGAGGTACTCGGCGAGTTTTTCGAACACCTTGTCAGCGTCGACCCTCAGCTTCTGAGTGCCGTCCCACTGCGTATAGCGCGCGGTAACCATTTTTATTTCGCTACCCGGTTCTTAGGCGCACCTCGCAGTGACCCGGACGCACCGCGAATTATTGCAGCTCGATCTTTTGATGGCGCCGGCCTCAGGCATGATATGCGAAGCGGCCGCCTTGCCGGTCCTTGTTAAGTTTTTGATGCAGGTGGAGGCCTTCGAATATCAATTCGCTTGCCGCTGCCATCAGCCCGGGGCTTTCGAACGCGCCCAATTGGTTGACCGCCTCACGCAACCCCGGCACCTCGCGCAGGGCATCCATATACTCGGACGAAGGTGAGCGATCGGAGACTTCAACACCCCAGCCTTCTTCGAAATAAGCGATCACGCGCTTGAGGTCATCGACCTTGATGTGATGGTCGAAAATCTTGAGCACCGCGCGATTGACCAACCGCTCGATCAGGTCCTCCTCCTTTTTATCCTCACCCACGTACTCCAGTTCGAGCTTGCCGGCAGTGGAAGCGTAGGCGGAATGCAGATCGGAGAGGCGCGGCACGATCTCGCTTTCACCGTTGATCACCGCTCGCTTTTCGGCATTCGACATTACCGATTCGAGATTATTGATCGTCACGCGCACGGATACGCCCGAGGCCTGATTGATCTCGTTGGAAGCGCGCGCCTCGAAAGTTATCTGGGCGAGAATGTCCTTGAGGAACTGCGGGACCCTGAGCGGGAGCGCAGAGTCCGCCGGATAACTGCACTCCTGGTCCATGATCGCAATCTCGTCTTCGAGCGTGCGCGGGTAGTGGGTTCGGATCTGGATATCGAAGCGATCTTTGAGCGGCGTGATAATGCGGCCGCGCGAGGTATAGTCCTCGGGATTGGCGCTGGCAAAAAAGACTACATCGACCGGCAGCCGGATCTTGTAGCCTTTGATCTGAACGTCCTTTTCCTCCATCAGGTTGAATAACCCGACCTGCACCTTTTCGGTCATGTCCGGCAATTCATTGATGGCGAAGATGCCGCGGTTGATGCGCGGAATGAGGCCGTAGTGAATAGTCTCTTCGTCGGCCAGATAACGGCCTTCGGCGACCTTGATCGGATCGATTTCGCCGATCAGATCGGCCACCGAGACGTCGGGGGTCGCAAGCTTTTCCGCATAGCGATGGTCGCGGCCTATCCACGCGATAGGCGTAGCGTCTGCCTTCTCGGCCAGCAGCCGGCGGCATCGCCGGCAAATCGGACTATAGGGATCGTCGTTGATCTCGCACCCGCCGACCGCCGGAATATATTCATCGAGCAAACTAGTGAGTGAGCGAATGATCCGCGACTTGGCCTGGCCGCGCTCGCCCAACAGAATCATATGATGACCGGCCAAGACTCCATTTTCGATTTCGGGCAGCACCGTCTCATCGTAACCGATGATCCCCGGTATCACCTTTTCTTTGGCACGCAGCCGTGCCAGCAGGTTCTGGCGCATCTCCAGCCGCACGGGCAAAGTCTGATAGCCTGCGTGCCGCAATTCGCCAAGTGTTTGCAGCTTGACCAAGTCGTGATTCATAGACCATCCGCCACCGATCTGTTCCGCTTCGTTCAGGATAAAGCAGTCTCGATCGCTTTGAAATGCGGCGCAAGCAGCGCGTAGCTTTCTTCCAGCTGCTGCGAGAGCACGCGAGTGGAAGCGATGACCGGCATGAAATTGTTGTCGCCTTCCCAGCGTGGCACTACATGCCAGTGCATATGATCAGCAAAGCCGGCGCCGGCCGCCCGCCCGAGATTAGCTCCAACGTTGAATGCCGTCGGACGCAGCAGCATGCGCAAACGCTCGATCGCGAATGCGACCAGGTCGGCCAGAATCGCGCGCTCGTCGCGGCTAAGCCGTTCGGGCGAGGCGACGTGGCGGCGAGGCGCCACCATCAGATGGCCATTATTATACGGGTAGCGATTCAACATCACGATTGCCTGCGGTCCCGCATACAGCACGAGCCGCCGGCTCAAGGCCGCCTGCCGCAGCCGCCCTATGCAGAAGATACATCGTTGCGGCCTGGTCACTATCCGTGCCAGGTAGGCGGAGCGCCACGGGGCCCATAGGCGCTGATTACCCGCCTGCAACGGCTCAAGCTGGCGATTCACTCTCGCCCGGCGGGGCGCCATTCACTTTGACTCGGAGTTCCTTGCCGGCGCGGAAAAAGGGAATCCGCTTGGCGGCGACTTCAACCAGTGCGCCGGTCTTGGGATTGCGTCCCCGGCGCGCACGCCGCAGCTTAACACCGAAGCTGCCGAAGCCGCGCAGTTCGATCCGCTGACCGGTCGCCAGTTCCCGCGTCATTGCGTCAAACATCGCGCTGACCAGAGTTTCCGAGTCTCGAGAGGAGATTTCCGGATGGCGGATCGGCAGTTCGTCGATGATCCCGCGCTTGGTCATCCGAATCTGCGCTGCCGGCTTAACGCTCGCGGCCGCGTCCGCTGCGGTTGCGCCCGCTCTCTTCGCGATCGAGCCTGAGTTCTTCGTTGAGGATGTCCTCGAGCGAGAACCGCGCACCCTCGCGCTCACGCCGCAGATAAGCTTGCATCTCCTCGCGTTCTTCATGCTGGCGCAAGGCTTTGATCGAAAGCCCGATGCGCCGCTCGTGGGTGTCGACCTGTACGATCAAGGCCTCGACTTTGTCACCAATTTTGTAGAGCGACGAGGGCTTGTCGACGCGCTCGTTGGAAAGCTGCGAGATATGGATGAGACCCTCGATACCTTCCTCGATTTCGACGAATACGCCAAAATCCGCGACCGAACTCACCGTGCCGTTAACCCTGGTGTTAAGCGGATACCGCTGCGCGACCGTGTCCCACGGATCGGGCGTGGCCTGTTTGATACCGAGGCTGACGCGTTCCTGTTCGACCTCGATTCCCAGCACCACCGCCTCGACTTCGTCACCCTTCTGATACAGCTCCGAAGGATGCCGGACCTTCTTGGTCCACGACAGATCAGAAATATGGACCAAGCCATCGATGCCCGGTTCTATTTCCACAAAGACGCCGAAGTCAGTCAGTGATTTTACTTTGCCCGTCACCCGGCTGCCGATGGGATGACGTTCGGCCAGCGCCTGCCAGGGATTGGGTTCGGTCTGCTTGAGTCCGAGCGAAATACGGCGATTGGCCTCGTCGACGCCCAGCACCTGCACCTCGACATGGTCGCCGACGTTGACCACCTTCGACGGATGCACCGCGCGCTTGCTCCAGGACATTTCGGAGACGTGGATCAGCCCCTCGACGCCTTTTTCCAGTTCGACGAAGGCGCCGTAGTCGGTCACGCTCACGACCTTGCCGCGGAAACGGGCGCCGACCGGGTAGTTCTCCGCCGCTTTGCTCCACGGATCGGGCATGATCTGCTTCATTCCGAGCGACACGCGTTCGCGCGCGGGGTCGTATTTGAGCACTACCACCTTGACTTTGTCACCGACCTTCACCACCTCGGACGGACGCTGCAGGCGTCCCCACGCCATGTCAGTGATATGCAGCAGGCCGTCGATACCGCCGAGGTCAACGAAGGCGCCGTAGTCAGTTATATTCTTGACGGTGCCTTCAAGGATCACGCCTTCCTCCAGCACCTTGAGCGTCTGCTCTTTGAGCGAGGCACGCTCCCGATCGATCACGGCGCGGCGCGAGACCACTACATTGCCGCGCGCGCGGTTGAACTTGAGGATCTGAAAACGCCCGCGCTGGCCGACATAGCGGTCGAGATTGCGGGCCGGGCGCAAGTCCACATGCGAGCCGGGCAGGAAGGCCAGCACCCCAATATCGACCTGCAAACCGCCTTTGACCTTGCCGAGGATCACTCCTTCGACCGGGGTCTCATGTTGGAAGGCGCGTTCGAGTTCACGCCAGATCTTGAACTTCTCGGCCTTCGCGTGCGACAGCATGACGGTGCCGTTTTCGGTCTCGGTACCTTCGAAATAAATGTCCACCTCGTCGCCTTCCTTAACGATGACCTTGCCTTCATGGTCAAGGAACTCGGCGAGCGGCACCTGACCTTCGCACTTGTAATTTATGTCGATGATTACGTTATCGCGGGTGATCAGAAGGACTGTGCCAGTCAGCACATCGCCGGGCCGTGGGGCCCGCAGGCTCTGTTCCATCAGCGACTCGAAATCATTCGTTCCTCCGTTCGTTCTTTCAGACAACTGTTTCTCCATTTAGTGGGACCTTCTGCGAGGCTTGGGCGCTACTGCATTTCCATACAAGGGTGCCAGCTGCGTTTCAAGCCCTGAAATGTGCACGGTTTTTTTGAACTCGCGTCCGCGCCTTGCGCTCGCTCAAGACTTTGGCTCACCGGCTTCGCCGCGCGCCGCCTGACGTAAGACGCGCGCAAGCATCGCATGCACTACCTGCTCCAAGTCAAGCTGGCTTGAATCGATTACGACCGCGTCGTCGGCCTGGCGCAGGGGCGCCAGCTCCCGCTGCGCGTCGCGGCGATCACGTTCAACCAGCTGCGACTGTACTTCGGCCTCAGTGATAGTGACGCCGCGCGCAGTGAGTTCGGCAAAACGGCGCACCGCGCGCACTTTGAGGGAGGCGGTCAGAAAAAATTTGAATTCGGCGTCGGGGAAGATCGCCGTGCCAATATCCCGGCCCTCGATCACCACTCCGCCGGATTCACCCGCCCCGCGTTGCAACTTGCGCAGATGAGCACGCACCACCGGACGAGTCGACAACCGCGAGGCCAGGTCGCCGATCGCCGGTTGCGCAATCTCGGCGGTGATATCTTCTCCATCGAGCAAGACCCGCTCGCCTTTGAAATCGATCGCGATTGAATTTAGCAGCTCCTCGAGACGGGCGTCGGCGACATTCTCGTCAATATTGCTGGAACGCGCCGCGATTGCGACGGCGCGATACATCGCGCCGGTATTGAGATAGCCGAAACCCAAGGCCCGGGCAAGCGCGCGGGCCGCGGTCGTCTTCCCCGCACCCACCGGCCCGTCAATCGCCACTACGGGTCGCATCCGCATCGCCATGATAAAGTCCCGAGGTTCGCAGCCGATACTCGCCAGAGAAGCCAGAGATCTCATTCCGCCCGCTCGCGCATCCGCCGGCCGCGCGCGAACAGTTCATTCAGCGCATGTTCATCACGCGCCGCTACCGCATACTCGAAGCGGTCGAACCACTCCCGATAGAGCCTTAGCGCGCCGGTAATCGCTTCGCAATTGCTGAGGCAAATGTCCCGCCACATTTCCGGCGAGGACGACGCGATACGGGTGGTATCGCGCAGTCCGCCCGCGCCGAAGCCGGCGGCCCACCGGCCTTCCACCGTTTCCTCCGCCAATGCACAGGCGAGCGCACTCGAAACGATTTGCGGCAGATGGCTCGCACGCGCGAGGATCGCATCATGCGCCGCTGGCGGCATCCGTTCGACCCGTGCTCCGGTGGCACGCCATAGTGTTTCAATTTTCTCGAGGGCCTCGGCGCTGCTCAGTGCTGACGGTGTGACGATCACGCGGCGGTCGACGAACAACCCCTCTTCCGCTGCCGCGGCACCGGTGGTCTCCTTACCGGCCACCGGATGCACCCCGACGAAACTCATGGCCGGTTTGAGCAACGGTTCGAGCTGCTGCACGACCCAGTTCTTGACACTACCGACATCGGTCACCACGGCGTTGGAGGGCAAATGCGGAACCATTGCGGCGAGAGTTGCCGGGAACGTCATCACCGGCGTCGCCAGCATCACCAAGTCGGCGTCGTGCGCGGCCTCCGCGGCATCCCGTGTGGCAAAATCAATCAGCCCGCGGGCCACGGCGAGGTCCAGGTTTGCCTGGGTGCGGCCGAGTCCGACGATGCGCTCTACCAGCCGATGCTTGCGCGCGGTAAGGGCAAGAGAGCCGCCGATCAAACCGACGCCGCAGATTGTCAACTGGCGGAAGAGAGTCGGCATCTAGTCAGTAACCGCCCCGCCGCTGGTAGCGGCTCGCAGCGGCGTTTTTGCGAGGACCTGTTCGAGCGCAGAAATCAGGCGGCGATTCTCATGCTCGAGGCCGACGCTTATCCGCAGATGCTTCGGCAGCCCGTAACCGCTCATCGGGCGCACGATCACGCCCAGCTTGAGCAACTGGTTGAAGACGTTCAAACCATCGCCGACCTCCGCGAGGATGAAATTCGCGTGGCTCGGCACGAAATCAATTCCGAGCCGCTGGAATTCATGCTCCAGGTATGTGAGTCCGGCAGCGTTATTCTCCAGGGTCCGGCGTACGTGAGCCGCATCGTCGAGCCCGGCGCTGGCCGCGACTTGAGCCAGCGAAGTGACGTTGAATGGCTGACGCACCTTGTGCAGCAGCGTGACGATGTCCGGGCGCGCAACGGCGTAACCGACCCGCAGGCCGGCGAGGCCGAAAATCTTCGAGAAAGTCCTGAGCGTCACGATCATGCGCTGGGGGTCATGATAGTTAAGCGAGTCCGGATAATCGGGATCGCGCACGAATTCGAAATACGCTTCGTCGGCGACGATTACGACGTGCTCGGGCACGTCGGCGAGGAATCTCTCCCACTCCGCCTTGCGGAATATTGTGCCTGTAGGATTGTTGGGATTGTCGAGAAACACCAGGCGCGTGTTGCTGTCAATCGCCGCAGCGATCGCGTCGAGGTCGAAGTTGTATCCCGGCTTCATCGGGACGGCGCGCGATTTGCCGCCCGCCGCCGCGGTGGCGAGCGCGTAGATCGCAAACCCGTGTTCCGAAGAAACCGCGTTGAGTCCCGGCCGCAAGAATAAAAATGCGAGCAGATTCAGGACTTCCACGGAGCCGGAGGCGGCGAAAATCCGATCTACGCCGACCTGATGACGTGCGGCGAGCTTGCGCGTCAGTTCCCAGCAGCCGCCGTCGGGATAACGGTTGACCTCTGCCAGCGCCGCGCGCACTGCCGCAATCGCCATCGGCGAAGGCCCCACTGGGTTTTCATTTGACGCCAGCTTGATCACTTCGCCGGCGCCTTCCTCGCGTTCCAATTCCTCGATCGGCTTGCCCGGCTCATAGGGGTGGAGCGCGGCAACCGCCGGCAGTACCAGATCTTGAGCTTTTATCAAGGCTGCTAGACTTCGCGGTGAGACCGTTCGGACTTCCGCTATCTCCCTTCAGGATACGATCCTAGCACTTTCAAAAAAAGCGCCTGGCGCTCGAGCGCGCGAAGCGCACGTTTGACTCGTGCATCTACGTCCGAGCCCTGCAAGTCGACAAAAAAGGTATAAGCCCATGGGCGTTCGCGTTGCGGACGCGACTGAATCATGGTCAGGTTGATTTTCTCACGCGCAAACAGACTGAGCGCTGCGTGCAGCGCGCCAGCCCGCTCCGGCACCGCGAAGACCAGGCTGGTCTTGTCGGCACCGGACGCCGGCCTTTGCCCGCGCGCCGCGCGATGACAATCCGAAACCCCTCCCTTACCCAGCACCAGGAAGCGGGTCGTGTTCTGTGCGACGTCCTGGATATTGGATTCGATTACCACCAGTCCGTAGGCGCCGGCGGCCGCAGCCGAGCAGATCGCGGCGACGGAAGCGTCTTCGGCCGCGCGTTTGGCGGCAAAGGCGTTGGAAGCAACCGCTTCGAGTTCACAATGCGGGTAGTGCGCCGCGAGATAGTTACGGCATTGCCCGAGTGACTGCTGATGCGACAGCACGCGTTGAATCTTGGCCGGATCTCCCTCACGCGACATTATAGCGTGGCGGATCGGCAACAGGATTTCAGCAATTATAGCGCATGGGGTGTCGATCAGCAGGTCGAGCGTGAGGCCGACCGAACCCTCCGACGTGTTCTCGACCGGCACCACGCCCAAGTCGGTACGCCCGTTTTCGACCGCCTGGAAGACTCCGGCGATGGATGGCTGTGGCTCGAAGCCGGCGCTCGCGCCGAAACGGGTGCGCGCTGCTTCATGGCTGTAAGTATGTTCAGGACCGAGATAGGCGACCCGCACCGGTTGCTCCAATGCGGTGCAGGCCGATATTATCTCGACGAAGATCCGTTGCAGATGCTCGGCGGTCAGCGGTCCGCGGTTGTGCGCGGCCACGCGTTGGAGGACTTCGCGTTCGCGCCACGGCTGTACGACCGGACTGCCGCCGGCTTGTTTCAATCGGCCAATCGCCTGCGCCACCTGCGCGCGCTCCGAGAGCAGCTCAACCAGTTGCAGATTGATTTGGTCGATCCGCCTGCGCAGATCGCCGAGCGACTCGCCCACTGATGCGAGCGCTTTTGATGCCGCACGAGCCATCGCGGATGAAATCGCTAGCCGATTCGCCACCACATTTCAATGCGCCGCAAACTCACGCTTGATTCATTAAGTTCGGATCGATACGGCTCCGTTCCCCTTCGACGCAGCTAGCGCACCACAAGACCGCCTTTACCGGCGTCTATCTGCGTTTATCTGCGTTCATCTCCCGGTTTTGCGCCCACAATGGGCCGAAAGCCTGTCCCCCGCTTAATCACAATGGGTCAAAATCCTCCCGCGGCTTCGGTGAGACGCATCTTGAGACAATCTCAGAACCGGAAACTTCACTCAATGGGTGACGGTGTCACCCGCCGCCGACCGCGTCTTTGCGCTGTCAATACCGCCGCCCTCGATGTCGCCGTTCTGCCAACAACCTACTATTATTGGCACGCATCGGTCGGGCGGCCCGATCATACATCTTAATGGCGACGTCCCCTGATACGCAGGCAACGGTTCCCAGGCGCGAACTCGCCGCAATCATGTTCAGCGACATCGCAGGCTACACCGCAATCATGGGGCGCGACGAGCAGGAAGGTTTGGATGCGCGCGCCGCGCATCGTGAGCTGCTGCGCACTATCTTGCCGGATTTCAACGGACGCCTGCTGGGTGACCTGGGCGACGGGGCACTTTCGAGCTTCCACAGCGCTATCGACGCGGTGAATTGCGCGCGCGCATTCCAGGCCGCGAGCGCAAATTATTCTCAAGTCAAGATCCGCGTGGGCATTCACGTCGGTGATGTGTTGTTTTCGGACAACACGGTGCTCGGCGACGGGGTCAATGTCGCCTCGAGGCTGGTCGCGCTGGCTCCGCCCGGTGGAATCTGCATCTCGGAAAGGGTTTACGAAGAAATCCGCAATCAGCGCGGTATGGCCGTCAGGAGCCTTGGCCGGAAGAATCTCAAGAACGTCAGCCGGCCAATCGGCGCGTATGTCATCTCCGAGCGCACCGATTCTGAGGTCACCTCGGGGTCCTCAATGCCGAGCCTGCCGCGCGTGTCTGTCGCGGTCGTTGCGGTAGTCGCCCTTGCACTGATCTTCTGTGTGGTTGCCGTCAGACGAAGCTTTCAGTCTCCGCTTGTCTCGACCTCTCCGACAGGCAACCCGCACGCCATCCGTTCGATTGCTGTGCTTCCTCTTGATAACTACTCGGGCGATCCTGGCCAGGAATATTTCGCCGACGGTATGACTGACGAACTGACCACCGATCTCGCCACTATCAGCCAACTGCGCGTGATCTCGCGTGGCTCGGCGATGCGCTTCAAGGGTGAGCATCGGCCGCCGACCCCGGAGATCGCCAAACTGCTCAACGTCGATGCGGTCGTGGAAGGTTCGGTGCTACGAGTCGGCGACAAGGTCCGCATCACGGCACAGTTGATTGATGCGCCCGCTGACCAGCATCTGTGGGCCAGGAGCTTTGAGCGCAACTCGCGCGATGTACTGGCGCTGCAGGATGAACTGGCGTTTGCGATTGCGCGCGAGATCAATGTGCAATTAACGCCATCGGAGGAGGGGCGGCTGACCAGCGCTGCCACCGTAATTCCTGAGGCGCACGATGCCTACCTCAAGGGCCGCTATTTCTTCAACCGCCCGAGTGACGAAAATCTCAAGAAGGCCATTAGTCAATTCGAACAGGCGATTAAGTTGGACCCCAACTTTGCGCCGGCGTACTCGGGACTGTCAGACGCTTATCTATTTGCCGGATTTAACGAAGGAGCTTTGACTTCTGCCCAAGCGATGCCCGAGGCCAAAGCGACGGCTGAAAAGGCAATCCAGCTGGACGATACTTCGGCCGAGGGGCACGCCTCGCTCGCTGTATTCCAAGCCGTTTATCAATTCGATTGGATGGGTAGCGAAAGCGAATTCGCCCGCGCCCTCGCACTCAATCCCAACTACGCGTACGCCCATGATCAGTTCGGTCTCGTACTTGCCCTCCAAGGACGGCTCGACGAAGCCTACGCTGAAGGCCAGCGCGCCATGGAACTCGATCCCCTCTCCCCCCTAATCTTGCCCGATCTCGCCATGCCGCTTGCCTGGCAGGGAAAATACAACGCCGCCCACGAGCTCGCACGTAAAGCTCTAGAGATTGATCCGGCGTTCTTCATGTCGCACGGCTGGTTAGATGGATGGATCGATATTGAGGCGGGGAAGGTCACGGAGGCAGTTGCGCAATTGGAGCAAGCTCATGCGCTCGAATCGCCTCCCTGGGTTGCCGCCTGGCTCGGTTACGCTTACGGGGCAGCGGGTGCCCACGATAGGGCGCGTGCAATGATTGAGGAGCTGCGCCATAGATCCGCGCACGGCTACGTTGCGCCGTTCAACCTTGCGATTGTCTACCTCGGCATGGGCGATCGCGAGCGCGCGTTGGACGGTCTCGAAAAAGCCCATGCAGCGAATTCACAGATGATGATGTGGCTCAAAATGGACCGGATTTTCGATCCGCTCCGCCGCGAGCCGCGCTTCATCGCGTTGCTGAAAAAGTTGAACTTTGAAAGGTGAACGCCGCCCCACGCCGCTTGCTGAGGTCGGGTGGCTTCTAGTGCGTCAGGAAGTGATTGCCCATCGCGGCAAACTTGCGCTCACGGTCCCGCTTCAGGTCGGCGGGCTTCATCCGGGAAAGCCTTGACAGATGGCGTGAAATTGCGGTGCCGAGAAGCTTGATCGCCCCAGACGGGTCCTGATGAGCACCGCCGGGGGGTTCGGGCACAATCTCATCAATCACTTTGAGCCGCATCAAGTCCGGCGCCGATAACTTGAGCGCGGCGGCGGCTTCGGCCACCTTTTCCCGGCTGCCATCGCGCCACAGGATGGCAGCGCATCCCTCGGGCGTAATTACCGCGTAGCACGCGTTCTCCTGCATCAGCACCCGATTCGCCACCCCGAGTGCCAATGCCCCGCCCGAGCCGCCTTCGCCGATCACACATGCGATAATCGGCACCGTCACCCGCGCCATCAGCGCGAGGTTGGCGGCGATCGCCTCCGCCTGGCCGCGCTCCTCGGCGCCGATCCCGGGCTCGGCTCCCTGGGTATCGATAAAGGTGATTATTGGCAGGCCGAAACGGTCGGCGAGGTCGAACAGGCGCGCCACCTTGCGGTAACCTTCGGGATGGGCCCGGCCGAAGTTACGCCGCAGCCGCTCAGCAGTTGAGCGGCCGCGCTGATGGCCGGCGATGGCGACCGGCGTGCGGCCCCAATAGCCGAGGCCCGCAATAATTGCCTCGTCGTCGGCGTAGCGGCGGTCGCCATGAATTTCGAAAAAGTCCCGTGCCAGCCCCTCGACATAATCCAGCGTCTGTGGACGGTTAGGGTCACGCGCAAGCCGCACCCGCTCGATGGGTTCGAGCTGTTCGTGCAACTGCGGGCCTTTCGACAAGGCAGGATGCCTCATTTCGGCAGGCTCATGGCTTCGGCTCACCCGCTCCCGCGGCGCTCCGCCTGCTGTTGCTGAAGTGAGTTCATGCAGACAGGGTGGAAGCTATTCCGTTAACCTGGTTTGAGAAAAAGTCTCGAAACAGCTTCAACGCATGATCGGCCTCGCGGGTGGCGTCGAACCATACGATTTCCGGATCGGCCCGAAACCACGTCAGTTGCCGCTTTGCGAGACGGCGGCTGGCGCGTTTCGCGCGCGCGATGGCCTCCGCCAGATCCATCTCACCGCGCAAAAATCCGGCGATTTCGCGGTAGCCGATGGTAGATAGCGGCAGCGCGGCGGGGTCGCGATGATCATTCTCGTGCGCACCGTCTTTAGGAATTAGCCCTGCGCGATCGTAGCTTTTTGCCATCAGCTTCTGTACCTCGCCAACCAATCCTTCCTCGACCATCATGTCGAAACGCCGGTCAATCGTCCTATACAGGCTCTCGCGCGGCAGTGTCAGTCCCGCCGTCAGCGTCTCGAACGGCCGTTCGGCAAAATGATGGCGGCGCTGATGTTCGCTGATTGGCGCACCGGTCTGTTCGTAGACTTCGAGCGCTCGTATGATGCGCTTGAGGTCATTCGGGTCGATCCAGGCCGCGGCTCCGGGGTCGATTTCACAAAGGCGGTCGAACAGATGGCCAACTCCATGCCGGTCCGCAAGCGCGGCCAGGCGGGCGCGGATTTCGGGTGAGGCGGCGGGGCCGGAGAAAATGCCGCCGCGAATCGCCCGCAGATAAAGGCCGCTGCCGCCGACCACCAAGACCGGCCGCCCGCGTGCAGCGATTTCCACAATTGCCGCACGCGCCAGCGCGGCGAATTCAGCGACGTTCAACGGCGCTCCAGGGTCGCGAATATCAATCAGATGATGCGGCACGCGGCGAAGTTCATCGGCGCGGGGTTTGGCCGTACCGATGTCCATCCCGCGGTAAACCTGGCGCGCATCGGCATTAACGATCTCGGCGCCCAGCTGCTCTGCAATTTCGATCGCGATAGAGCTTTTGCCCGCAGCGGTCGGACCGACGAGGAATCCGGCGCGCATCCGGGAATTCATCGCCGGAACATCCGCTCGAGTTGCGTGCGGCGAAACTCAACATGCACCGGGCGACCGTGGGGGCAGTTGGTCTTGAATTCGGTACGGTCGAGCTGCTCGAGCAGCGACGCAATTTCGCGCCCGTCGAGCACGCGGCCAACCCGCAGCGAACCGTGGCAGGCGAGCGTCTTCAGCCATTCCTCCATCGCACCCTCGCCATGCAGCCGAAACCCGTTCTCCCCCATGCTGTCGAGCAAATCCGAGAGCAGCCTGCGGCCGTCGCCCGGAGCAAAGACCGCAGGCGCGCCCTTGAGCAGAAGGGCGGCCGTTCCAAACGCCTCAACCTCGAATCCCATCGCGCGCAGCTCCGGCAACGCCGCCATGGTTTGCGCCGCACGCCCGGGGTTAAGCTCGAATGGAACTGGCGCCAGCATCGGTTGCACGCGGATGCCTCCGGCGCGGAGTTCGGCACGGAGCCGCTCGAAGGTTACCCGCTCGTGCGCCGCGTGCTGATCCACGAGGATCAGGCCATCATCGCCTTCGAGTGCGATAAAGCCGGCAAATAGCTGGCCGACCACGCGCAGGCTCGAATAGCGGGGCACCGGGCGCCCGCCTGAAGCCGCGTTGCTGTCGCGCGGATCGTCATCGGCACGGGTGAAACCGAGGCCGAGCGGAACCTGCGCCGCGCGGGTAACCATCGGGTCGCTGATCAGCCGAAGCGGCCGTTCGGAAGCTCCATCCCCGCCCTCGTTTTGCCCCGCCGTCACGCACTCGGCAGTGGCCGGCAGGCCGAATACAGCCGACGGCGGAGGCTGCTCGCCCGTCGGCGTCGATGCCCACTGTGCAGCGGCGCTGATCGTCTGGTCCTTGAGGCGCTCGCGCAGGGCGAAGTACACCAGTTCGAAAATCTGGCCGCCACGGCGAAACCGCACCTCGGTTTTCATCGGATGAACGTTGACGTCGACCTCCTCGGGCGGCAGTTCGACGAACAACGTCACTGCCGGATGCCGTCCGCGCGGCAGCAAGGTTTCGTAGGCGCGCGCAATCGCCCGCATCAGCATGCGGTCGCGCACCGGGCGATTATTGACGTAGGTGAACACCAGGCGGGGCGCCGCCAGCGATTCCTGGCTCATCGAAGTTAAGCCGTGTATCCTGACCGGGCCGCGGCGATAGTCAAACGGCAGCATCCGCTCCGCCAGCTTCGCGCCATAGAGATGCCGCAGCCGCTCGAGCAAGGAAGCCACCCGCGGCAATTCAAAAATCGTGCGGCCCTCGGCGGCGAAGCGGAACGCTGCCCGGCGATTCGCCAGCGCCAGGCGTTGCAAAGCCTCGGCGGCCGCGGCCTGCTCGGTCGCCACCGTTTTCATAAACTTGAGCCGGGCCGGGGTATTGAAGAAGAGGCTGCGCACCTCGATCCGGGTTCCGGGCGCCATCGCGCAGTCGCGGGTTTGCTCGACCTGACCGCCGTTGACCAGCAGCTCGACGCCGCAATCATTGTCCGGGCGCCGGGTTTGCATCCGCAGCTCGGCGACGCTGGCTATCGAAGCCAGCGCCTCACCACGGAAGCCAAAGGTCCGGATTGCAGTGAGATCGGCCGCCTCACGCACCTTGGAGGTCGCATGGCGGCGCAGCGACAGCAGCGCATCTTCGCGGCTCATCCCGCAGCCGTCATCGGCGACAACGATCAAAGCCGCCCCGCCCCGTTCAATTTCGACCGCGATAAAATGAGCGCCGGCATCGAGCGAATTTTCGACCAGTTCTTTGACGGCTGACGCCGGCCGCTCGACGACTTCGCCGGCGGCGATTTGACTGGCGACCTGCTCGGGCAGAATATGGATAGTCCGCAGCGCCATTAGCTTCTAACTTTGCGATCTCATCGAGCTTTACTCAAGGCATTGGCCCGGCCGCGAGCTTTGATTGAGGTTACCATGTAATGGCAGGATGCGCTCGGTTGGCCGAGGCAGTCTGTGAATTGATAGATTACCGCCATGCCGATCGAATATGAGATGCGCGCGGGCGCGCTGGTCTGGATCAAAAGTCCCATCACCGGCGTGATCTCGTACGTCGTAGATGTGCGCGGCAAAAGCTTTGCCTTTACCCTCGGCGGCCGCGAGGAACTGGATCCCGATGCGCCGGCGCCGGACACCAAGGCGCTGCACAACGCGATTCGGGTCTGTCCGTTCTGTCCCGGCAACGAGAACCTGGCGCCTCCCGAACTGATACGGGTAACGCCGGCAGAATTTCCGCAATGGGATGGGCGTCACGTGTTGGAAGGCGCAAGCTGGGTGATTCGCGTGTTCAACAACCTCTTTCCGCGCATCCCGGAGAGCCTCACCGGCGGGCGCAATGAGTCTTACATCGTGGTTGAAGACCCGCGTCACTTCAGCGAGCACCCCCGCTCCATTAATGACCTGATATGCACGGGCGCGCTGGGCCAGGAGCATTTCCATCAGCTGCTCCTGACTGATGTCCACCTGATGCGTCATGTGCTGGAGAATCCTGCAGTGCATTCGGTGGTGATTCGTAAGAACCAGGGACGCGAATCTGGAGCCTCGCAGCCGCATCCGCATCAGCAGGTTATCGGTTCGCCGCAGCCTCTGCCGGCAATCGAAGCCGAAGCTCGATCTGAGCATGACAATCCAGGGTTATGGGAGGAGCTGATCGAGATCGTCGACCACGCGGGACTGGTGATTGAACGTGGCGATGGCGTGGTCAGTTATGCGAGTCCGATCGGCGCATTTCCACGCAGCTACGATGTGATTATGCCGGAGTTTCGCGATAGCCTGATAGAGTTGCCGGCCGCAGCGCTGGGCAGTTTTTCGCGCGCAATTTTTCGCCTAGTGCGAATCCTCGGCCCGCTGCCGCTCGATTACGAGATCCATCAAGGCGCCGGCCTGCCGCTCCACGCGCATATCAACGGCCGCTTGTATCCCTATTCCAACGTCGCGGGCACGCTTAATCTGCCCAGCCAACTCGTGCACAATGTCGCGGCGCTGCGCAAAGCCCTCGCGCGCAATTAGTCCGAGTTGCGACATGAGCACAGAGGCATAAAGCAAATACGCGGCACTACTTTTCCTGGATAGATTGGAGGTAGTCGAGCAGTGCGTTAATCCGTTGCCTGACGGCAGCCTCACTCTCCGCACTGTAGTTTTTGCCCGCGAGCTGGAAACTCAATCCCCACAGGGGCATTGGGCTGTTGAAGTCGTGGTGCCCGGGTAGGCGCTTGCCGCCGTCAATGATATCGTAGATCGTTTGGCGCGGGAATTTGTCGCCGTGCCGCCTCGTGATTTGCGTCAGGTCGGCAGGATGATAGCCAGCCTTTTCATTGGCATCGGGCCCGTTACCTTTCGCATCAAGCCCGTGACATCGCGCGCAATTGTCCTTGTACTCTCGCGCTCCGGAAGGTTCGGCGGCCAAGGCACTACCAAGTGCCGAGATAAACAGCGCTCCGGCTACGATCATCGCAGTCCCGTAGGGCATTTGACCCTGCGCGCGTTCCCGCGGCGCGAGCCTCTTACCGGCCGGTCCAGCGCGGCCTGCGCTTTTCGAGGAATGCGCGGATGCCCTCTTTGGCATCCTGGCTCTGCCGCACGACCCGGGCCATCGCGAGCAGATCGTCATGCCACGCGTCGTTCGAATTGCTCAGCGCCCGGCGCATGCTCTGTTTCATGGTGCGAAGGCTGAGCGGTGCGTTGGACGATACCCGCTCGGCCCATGAGTCAGCGGTCGCGTCCAGGCTCGCATTAGGCACGACCTCATGGATCATCCCCATTTGCAACGCGCGTTCGGCGTTGACCGGTTCCGCGGTGTAGAGGATCTGAGCGGTATTCGCGGCGCCAATAATCTCGATAAGCTTGCGGATAAAATCGTAAGGCACCAACAGGCCGACACGGGCGACCGTCATCCCCATACGGAGGTCTTCGGCGGCGATGCGCAGGTCGCAATGGAGCGCCAATTCGCATCCGCCGGCCAGCGCCGCCCCTTGAATGGAAGCGATTGTCGGGACCGGAAGATGAGCCAGCCGATGAAATACTCGCTCGATGTTGACCGGGCCCTGGCCGCCCTCAAGCCGATCGGCCTCGGCCAGATCGAGTCCGGAACAAAAGCTCGAACCTGCGCCGCGAAGGATCACCGCCCGGATTTCATCATCGCCTTCAATTGAACTGACGGCCTCGTCCAGCGCTTTCATCAGCGCCACATTAAGAGCGTTGCGCTTCTCTGCGCGGTTCATCGTGAGAGTCACGAAATTGCCACGACGCTCGATCTTGAGCACTTCCTCGGCCATCTCAATGCTCCTTGGGACTCACTGAAAATCCTTGCGAGGCGAGAATCGCATGCCCACCGTGCAGCATTCAAGCTCGACCCTGTTTGCGGGACCCATTTGCCAGCCGGTGGTAATCGCGGCCTGGAAAGGCTGTCCACTCATTCGCCACGCCAGACGGGCTTGCGCTTTTCGAGGAACGCCCGCACCCCTTCGCGGGCATCCTGGCTGGTGCGGACTTTATTGCCGAGTTCGTCGAGGTCCTTGTGCTCGGCCTCGAAGGCGTTGCTGATTACCCGCGCGATCATTTGCTTCATCGCGCGCACCGATAAAGGGGCATTGCCGGCGATCGTCGCCGCCCATTTGGCGGCGGCGGCTGACAGAGAATCGTCCGGCACCACCTTATGCACCAACCCTATTTCGCGCGCCCGGCCCGCGTCGACCGGATCAGCCAGATACATGATTTCGGCGGTATTAGCCGGACCAACGGTTTCGATGAATTTGCGGAAGATCCAATAAGTCGGCAGGTAGCCAATGCGCGCGGGGGTCATGCCGAGCCGCGCGCCTTCGCCTGCGATCCGCAGATCACAGGTCAGCGCCAGGACCAGGCCACCGGTCAGGGCGTCGCCATGAACCGCGGCGATAGTGGGGACCGGGAGTTTCTGCAGCCGCGCGATGACCTTCTCGAAGGTGAGGCCGCCCGGGCCCATCTGTTCGATATCGCGCAGGTCGAGGCCCGAGCAAAAGGCGCGGCCCTCGCCGCGAATCACCAGTGCGCGGACACCGCTATCGGTCTCTATCGAGGCGAGCGCACTGTCGAGCGCCCCGATCACCGCACGATTGATCGCGTTGCGTTTCTCGGGACGGTTTAATGAGAACGTGACGTAGTTCTGATCGCGTTCGACTGTGAGTTCCTCTGCCATGGCGCCACCTGGATGAATTTTTTGCGATGGTCGTGACGACCATCGCACTGCCAGCCTTTAAGTATCAAGCGCAAGCGCCGAATGAATATCGCAACCCCGTTTATTGCTCACCCGCGGCCTGCATTCGATTATGCAGCAACCTTTCCCGTCATCCGAAGCCGGCCGCGAGGGCGACGCGCCGATTATGGCAGCATCGAGACTGCGTGGATCGGCTGCCGACCCAAGGCCGATGCGAACGCATTGACTGCCGCACCCATAAACGGCTGGGGATACACTCCCAGCGCAATCACGCCCGCCACACCGACTGCTACACTGATTAGCAGTCCTGGGCGACGGCTCATTCGCTCTACACCGACGCCGCCCTCTTGCATATACATCGCCACAATCACCGCGATGTAATAGTATGCCGACACCACGCTGGTCAGCACCGCGATAACCACCAGCCACACCAGCCCGGCATTCAAGGCGGCGGCAAAGATGTAGAATTTGGCGACGAAGCCAGCCAGCGGGGGCACCCCGGTCAACGACAACAGGCACAGCGCCATCGCCGCGGCCAGTCCCGGATGCTCGCGGGCGAGGCCCCGATAATCCGCGATGTCATCATGTGCTTCGGCGCCCCGTTCCAGTGCTACCACTACCGCGAAGGCGCCCAGGTTGGTGAAGGCGTAAGCGAGCAGGTAATAGAGGATAGCCCCGCCCGCATCACGGCCGCGGCCGGCCGCCATTCCGAGGATTACGTAACCGGCGTGAGCGACGGCGGAATATGCCAGCATCCGCTTGATATTGTTCTGCACCAGGGCGATGACGTTGCCGGCGGTCATCGTCAGCGCCGCTACTACCCACAGCACCGCGGTCCACTCGTTACTGACTGTTCCGAGATTCGCCATGAAAATGCGCAGAAAACCGGCAAAAGCCGCGAGCTTGACGCCCACTGCCATGAAGGCGGTGATCGGCGTGGGTGCACCCTCGTAAGCGTCCGGCGTCCACATATGGAAGGGGACCGCCGCGACCTTAAATCCGAACCCGATCAGCATCATGCCGAGTCCGAGCAACAGCAGCGGATTGGCACCTATCCCGCTGGTTAAGGAAGCGCGAATCGGCTCCAGCCGGATAGTGCCGGTGGCACCGTAGACAAGCGCGATGCCGTACAGCAGAAAACCGGTTGAAAAGGCGCCGAGCAGGAAATATTTGACCGCGGCTTCGTTGGATTTGGGATCGCGCCGGATAAAACCGGCTAACGCATAAACCGCAATCGACATGGTCTCAAGGCCGAGGAAAATAATAATCAGATCGCCTGCCGCCGCCATCAGCATCATGCCGAGCGCCGCGAACAACACCAAAGCATAGTATTCGGCTCCTGCGAGGCCGGCGTCGGCGGCGTATTGCAGAGACATCGCAACGGTCACCGCAGTTGTGACTATGATTACAGCCTCAAAGAAGACCGCATAATCGTCCATCACTAGCGAACCCCGGAATGCCGGCGTGTTCTGCCCCAGTTCGAACATCGTCAAGACGAACGCGGCGAGCAGTGTCACCAGCACGAGGAATCCAAGACTAGCGCTGTCTTCGTCTTCCAGCCGCACCCCGACCAGCATCACGACCATTGCACCGACTGAGACCGCGATCAGTGGCAGGATCGGCAACCAGGAAAAGTCGATCGTGATCAGGTTGACAACAGTCATTTCGATCTGCCGGAGGAGGCAAGACGCGGTAAGAAGGCGGCGAATGCGTTTGTTGTGGCGGTGGATGCTGCGAGGGTTCGCTGACGTTGGATTTGTGCCTGGGCACCATGCACTCGGGCGAGCAGGGCTTCCACCGACGGCTGCATTCGATTCAGCAGCGGCCGCGGATAGAGCCCCATGAAGAACATCAGAGCGAGCAGCGGGGCCATTACCGCGATTTCGCGCCGGCCGAGGTCGGCGATTGCGGCATTGACCGCCTTGGTCAGCGGCCCCCACATCACCCGCTCATAGGCCCACATCATGTACAAGGCGCCTAAAATGAGCCCGGTGACGGCGAAATAGACTGCAATTTTGAGGCTCAAGTAAGCGCCGAGCAGGATCAGAAATTCGCCGACAAAGCCGTTGAGACCGGGTAGGCCGATTGACGACAGCATCACTACCATAAAAATGCCGGCGTAAATCGGAACGGTGCTCCACAGGCCGCCGAATTCGGCAATCTCGCGTGTATGGCGCCGCAAATAGAGCATCCCGACCAGCAGGAACAGCGCTCCGGTCGAGAGACCGTGGTTGAGCATCTGGTACACGGCGCCTTCCACTCCCTGGGGGTCGAAGGCGAATATACCCAGCATTACGAAGCCCAGGTGGCTCACTGACGAGTAGGCGACCAGCCGCTTGAGGTCGGGTTGCACCATCGCCACCAGCGCGCCGTAAATGATTCCGACTACCGCGAGCGCCATAAACAGCGGAATGGCCTCGACTGCCACCAACGGAAACAGCGGAATAGCGAAGCGGATGAAGCCATACGCCCCTGCTTTTAGCATTACACCGGCCAGAATCACGGAACCGGCGGTCGGAGCTTCGGTATGAGCATCCGGCAGCCATGTATGTACCGGCCAGAGCGGCACTTTGACGGCGAAGGCGATCGCGAATCCGGCGAACAGCCAGCGCGCTTCCGCCGGTGAAAGGGTGACCTTGTAAAGCTCCGCCAAGTCGAAGGTTAAGTACCCGAGAGAGCTGCGCGCGGCACGGGCCAGATAAATAATCGCCACCAGCATCAACAACGACCCCAACGTCGTGAATAACACGAACTTGAAGGTCGCATAGATTTTGCGGCCATGCCCCCAAATGCCAATGAGAAGGTACATCGGCACCAGCATTGCCTCCCAGAACACGTAGAAGAGAAACAGGTCGAGCGCGAGGAAGGTGCCGAGCAGTCCACTCTCCAGGAACAGCATCAGGAAGCAGAACTCGCGCGGCCGCATCTCGATGTCGCCGCCGCCGGAATAGAGTAGCGACACCGTAATTAGGATCGTCGTGAGCAGTACCAGCAAAAGACTGATGCCGTCCATTCCGAGATGATATGAAATGCCGAACTGCGGAATCCATTGATACTGCTCGACGAACTGATAGCCAGCCTGAGAGGACTCGAAGCCGGCGAAAAGATAAAAACTCAGGGCGAGCGGGATCAGTGAGAAGATAAGAGCCGAATTCCAGATGGTCCGCTCGTCGCTCTGCAGCAACACAGCCGCGGCCCCCAGTAACGGCGCGAAGACAAGTATGGTCAAGGGCATGCTGTGTGCCTGTTACGGGATTCCCTCGTTAGTGCGTAGCCAGGTAAACGTAATATCCGGCGATCGCGAGTGCGCCCAGCAGATAGGCAAGCGCATAGTGCTGCACATTGCCCGTTTCGATCCGGCGCAATCCCTCGCCGCTGCCTTCGACGCCGAAGCCGGTCCCGTTGACGATACCGTCGATAACTCCCGCGTCGATTCCGCGGAACAGCACGAATTGTGATATCCAGAAAAGCGGCCGGCCGATAAATAGATTATACAGTTCGTCGATATAGTACTTGTCCAACAGCAAACGATAGAAACCCCGCAGGCTCTGCGCCAGACGGGCGGGCCAGTCCGGATTGCGAAGATAGAAGATCCACGCGAGCGCTATTCCGCTCATCGCCACGGCCAACGCGATCGCGCTTGCAACTGGAGGTGACAAACCCGCACCGGCGGCAGCCGCAGCCGGTTCCGGCGTTAGCGTGGGCATGATCGGCGCCAGGAAATGCTGAAAGGCATTGCCCCATAGAACGCCGTCGGGCATTCCGATCCAGCCGCCGATCGTCGAAAACGTCGCCAGCACTATCAGCGGCACAGCCATCACCGGCGGCGATTCGTGTACGTGATGGGCTTTCGGCGGGTCGACCCTCGAGGTCCCGTTAAACGTCAGGAAAAGCAGCCGGAAAATGTACAGACCGGTAAGACCCGCGGTGATTATACCGAGCGCCCACAGCCACACCTGTCCGCTGGAATAGGCATCCGCGAGTATCAGATCTTTAGAGAAGAAGCCCGCGAACGGCGGTATCCCGCTGATTGCGAGTCCTGCAAACAACATCGTCAGCCAGGTAATCGGCATGTGATGCCGCAGACCACCCATCCGGTTCATATCCTGCTCGCCGTCGAGTGCATGCATCACCGAACCGGCGCCAAGGAAAAGCAGGCTCTTGAAGAAGGCGTGGGTCATCAAGTGGAAAATGCCGGCGGCGAAGGCTCCCACCCCGACGCCCAGCATCATGTAACCGATCTGGCTGATGGTCGAATAGGCGAGCACACGCTTGATGTCGGGCTGCACAACGGCGATGGTCGCGGCAAAGAATGCAGTCACTGCTCCCACGCCTGCTACGACCATCATTGCCTGCGGTGAGAGGACGTAGAGAAAACTCAGCCGGGCGATCATGTAGACGCCTGCCGTGACCATCGTGGCTGCATGGATCAGCGCGCTGACGGGCGTCGGTCCTACCATCGCGTCGGGCAACCACACATAAAGCGGAATCTGCGCCGATTTGCCGGTTGCTCCCAGAAATAACAGCAGGGCAGCCAAGGTGGCGACCGGCCGCAGGATGGTCTGATGCGCCGCCATCCCGGCGAAGGTCATAGTCCATATCCCATGCGTGGCCAGGGCCCACACCAGAGTCAGAATTCCCAGAACAAAGCCGGCGTCGCCGATGCGATTGGCGATGAAAGCCTTGCGGCCGTTATAGGCGAATTGAGAATTATCGTACCAAAACGCGATCAGCAGGTAAGAGCAAAGACCCACGCCTTCCCATCCCACGAACATCAGCAGCAGATTGTCGGCCAGCACCAGCGTCAGCATCGAGAAGGCGAACAGGTTCATGTAGGCGAAAAAGCGCGCATAGTCTTCGTCGTGCGCCATGTAGCCATCGGAGTACAGGTGGATGAAGGCGCCAACCCCGGTCACCACCATCGCCATTACCGCGGTTAGCGCATCGAAGCGAAGCGCGATATCGACGTGAAACCTGCCGGCCTCAATCCACGGCCACAACATCAGCGTCAACGCTGCCCCGCGCGGCATCGTCAAAAGTACGGCGAACGCCCACAACGAAACCCCAAATGCGAGAAAAATCAGTGCTGGTGCAACGAAATTGACTGCCGCACGGCCGGCGCGTCGACCAAAGAAGATATTGAAGACCACCCCGATCAATGGGAAGAGCAGGATCAGCCCAAGCGCAGGGAATTCACGCATCATTTTTTTCTACGACCTGCTTGATACGGCGCCCCAGGGACTCGTTTGCTAGCAGCGAGGAAACGGTCTCCGCTAGCGGCATGCGCCGCCGCGGAGCCTGCCCGGTTGAGGGCTGGCGCGTCTCTAATCCGGATGGTCGGGAGAACCCGACTCGCGCAGCATTATGCGGGAACGCTACCAATGCAGCAACTTGAGTTCGTCGGCATTGACTGTTGCGCGATTGCGGAACAGCGAAATGATAATGCCCAGCCCGACCGCCGCTTCGGCAGCCGCCACCGTGATCGCAAAAAACACGATTACCTGCCCATCGATGGAGCCGATCCGGCGGCCCAGAGCGATAAACGCCAGATTGACTGCATTGATCATCAGTTCGATCGACATGAACATGACGATGATGTTGCTGCGAATCAGCACGCCGACGACCCCGATGGCGAACAGGATACCGCTGAGGACCATGAAATAGTTGATCGGGGTCATTGCTTTGAACTAAGCAACCGCGCACCCTCGCAGACTCGTTTCCCCCTGGCTTCGCGCGGGGCTATGTCTCACCCGGCTTCGGCACACCGGCTCCAGTTCGTTCAAACTGGCCTGCTGATGACGGTATACGGCGCGCGAGGCCAATTGCGCCGACCACGGTGGCCAACAACAATATAGAGGTAACCTCGAAGGCGACCAGATAATCCGAAAACAACGCCCGGCCCAAGCTGTAGATCGAACCTTGACCGGCCGGAGCCGTTACCAGTCGCGAAATCGGCGCCGCACGCCAAAAAATCGCCGCGAGTTCCGCGGCCAACGCGGCCGCTCCAATCGCGCCGAAAAACTTCAGTCCCAGGTATCCGCTGAAGCCTTCCGCTTGCAGATTCAGCAGCCAGATGACGAACAGGAAGAGCACCAGTATCGCGCCAACGTAAATGATTATCTGTAACAAGCCGATAGTCACCGCCCCCAACCCGATGAAGATCACGCCGACGTCGAGCAGATTGACGGCAAGCGCGAGCAGACAGTGCACCGGATTGCTTTGCAGGATCACCCCTAACGCGGCGAGGACGGCCAGCGTCCCGAGGAAAAAGAAGAGCCACAATGGCATTAGTATTTCGCTCCCAGCAGCACCACCACCAACGCGGTAACCATCAGGTTGAGCAGGCCTACCGGCACCAGCCCCTTCCAGCCGAATCGCATCAATTGGTCATAGCGAAAACGTGGCAGCGTCCACCGCACCAGGATCTGAAAGGCGCAAAAGAAGACCGTTTTCACCCAAAACGATACAATCTGAAGAATCGCAACCGCATAGTTGGGCAGGCGGAGAAACGCGCCGTGTGGTCCGGGGAAATGGAAGCCGTCGTGATAGAGCCATGGCACCTGCCATCCGCCAAAGAAGAACAGCGTAATCAGAACAGCAGCCAGCACTACCTCGGCAAAGTCGGTCATCATGAAGACCGCCTGCTTGCCCCCTGAGTATTCGGTGAAATAGCCAGCCACCAGTTCAGATTCGGCTTCTGGCACGTCGAATGGCACACGTTTTGACTCGGCCATCCCCGCCGTCAGCAATAGCAGGAACGAGACTGGTTGCACGAGGATGCCCCAGCGGGGTAGCCATCCGAACCACACTCCGCCCTGGATACGGCAAATCTCCTGCAGGTCCAGGGTACCATAGGTCACAATCACCGACAGGAAAGCCAGACCCAGCGCCACCTCGTAGGAAATCATCTGAGCAGTGGCTCGAACTCCACCGAGCAACGACCACCGATTGTTGGAAGCCCAGCCACCCAGCGCCAGACCGTAGACGCCAATCCCGATAACGGCGAGCAAATAAAGCGCGGCGACGTCGAGGTGGGCCGCTTGCAGATTAATGGTCTGCGCGCCAATCTGCAGCACGTCGCCGATCGGAACGACGGCAAAGGTAATCAGAATTGGGAAGAGCGCCAGGAATGGCGCAAGGCCGTGCAGGAAGCGGTCGGCGCCCTCCGGCACGAAATCCTCCTTGGTAAATAATTTCAGCGGGTCAGCCATCAGGGTGTTCACCAGGCCCAGATTGGGCAGTCCCAGCCGCCGGCCCATGCCGAGCACGGCGGCGCGATTGGCACCAATCCGATCCTGAATCAGGGCGCTGCCCTTGCGCTCGAACCAAAGCAGCACAGCCGTCAGGTTCAGCACCAGCAGGACAATCACTATCGCCTTGAGCGCACCAATGGCGAGTTCGATCAGCACGGCACCACGTGGCGCAGGTGTCCGCTGCGCACTGTTGTTGTTCGCCCTAGGTTAGCCAGCCTCCGTTTTTGGGCGGCCTCATACCTCCCCCTGGTCAGGGGGAGGCCAGGTGGGGGTCCGGAAATCACATAAGACCTAACTCAAATTGGCCGCACATGCCAGAGCCGCGCTGCTGGAGTCGTCATCGTAACGTTCCACTCCGATGCGGCGCGCTTAATGGCCAGAGTGCGCGGGAAGGCTCACTCTCATGGTAAGCTGGACTGGGGCGGGGGCTTTCGGTCAGGAGCAGTTGTCGGTGTTCTAACGTGCGTGTAATCGGCGGACAGCAGCGGGGCCGCAAGTTCACCGCACCGCGCGGCACAAATACCCGGCCGGCCACTGCCCGAGTGCGCGCATCGATATTTTCGCGGCTCGCATCGCGCAATGCGATTGCAGGCGCGCGCATACTTGATGTTTTTGCCGGGAGCGGTTCATTAGGACTCGAAGCGCTGTCGCGCGGCGCCAGCCACGTCGTCTTTGTGGATCGGGCGCGCGCAGCAGCGGCGGCAATCGCCTGCAGTCTCAGTCAGCTGCACCTGGCATCCCGCGCCCGCGTCATCACCGCCGATTTCCACCGTGCGCTCGCGGAATTGGCCGAAGCGGGCGAACGTTTTGGGGTTATCTTTGTCGACGCCGCTTATGGTGCGGATTCGACCGCCGAAGTTCTTGCGCTGATCGCCGCTCTCGGACTATTAGCCCCAGATGGGCTATTGGTTACGCGGCAGTTTCATCGGACACCAGCGCCGGTGGGGGCCGCACTGGTATGCGTCAACATGGCAAAAATCGGCGATCACCGGATCGCCCTGTACCGGCGGCTCCCGAGCGTCGATGTGAGCGAGGACGCGCGCACATCGTCGTCAGGCAGCGGAGGTTTGCCCCGCGGCGCCGGAATGAGAGGGAAAGACCCGCATGCTGAATAAGAGCAAAACCCTCACGGCGATTTATCCGGGAAGTTTCGACCCGATACATTTTGGCCATATCGACGTTATCCGGCGCGCCGTCGCGATTTTCGACGAGGTGATCGTCGCGATCGCATACAACCCGCATAAGGATTCGGCCCTGTTCACGCCCGACGAACGGGTCGAGATGATTCGCGAGAGCATCCGGGACTTGGAGCCGCGTGCGCGGGTCGACAAGTTCAGCGGACTGTCGGTCGACTATGCCGAACGGATCGGCGCGAGCGTCATCATCCGCAGCCTACGCGCCGTCACCGATTTCGACTACGAGCTCCAGATGGCGCAAATGAACAAGCAGATGAAAGGCAATATCGAGACTATATTCCTGTTCGCCAATCCCAAGCTGTTTTTCTCCGCTTCCCGCTTGATCAAAGAGGTCGCCGGCTACGGCAAGCGCTTGCCGGAACTGGTACCGGAGCCGGTCATGAACAGGCTGCGGCTCAAGCTTAAGGTCGATTAGTAGCTCGCGCCCCGCCTGGGGGGTGGAGGCCCGTATACTAGTTGTTCGGCAACGCGACGAAGTCATAGGCCGGCGGGAGCTTCTCGCCAATCATCGTGATGTTTTCGTCGCCGTCGCTAATGCGAAGCAGGCTGCCATCGCTCAACGCCCCCAGCAGCACCCCGGAGTAATCTTCCCGCAAGCGCATCACCATCCCGCGCGTGGCGTGAGTCGAGCCATCTCCGCCCGCGAGCGGACGGAAGCTTTCGCCGCGATCGCTGCTGCGGAACATCAAGGCATCCGCGCCCGCCGCTCCCATCGACCAGAGTGGCGGAGGCCCCGCCGCGGCAGCTGTATAGACGCCAGCGTCGCGACCCCGCCGCACCAGTAACGGGATGGTATACGAGCGGCTTAAGCCTTTAACCAGGCGCCACGATGTACCCGCGTTGGGGCTAACATAGAGCCCGCGGCCGGTAGTCGCGTAAAGCCGTCGGGAGTCCTCGGGATCGACCATCACGCAATGGACATCCGGGTAGATATTGTGATTGGCGGGCTCGAAGGTTTCGCCACGGTCGCGGGAGCGGAAAATGCCGCCTTCCTCGACCCCAACGTAAATCGTATCGGGCTTGCCGGGATCGAACGCGATGGAGCGAACGTGGGGGATATGCGGCGGTGGCGGAAAACTCCAACGCTCGCGGCCGGGCAACTTCAGAAAAGAGCTGCACTCGTGAAAGCTGCGGCCACTGTCATCGCTCCGGAAAATCCGCGCATGCGAGGTACCCGCAAACACCTGGCCGCTAAGGTCTGGTGCCGCAGCCAGGGCCCAAACCTCTTCGTCGCGAGCATTTCGTGGCGTAATGTCCTGCCATGAGCGGCCGCCGTCGGCGGAACGCGCTAATGATCCCTTTCCGCGCGCGCTGCCGGCCTGGATATTATGGATCGAACCTGCGTAGAGCGTATCCGGCTGCTCGCAATCCTGCGCCATGCACCAAACCGAGGCAGGATCCGCCAGCACCATCAACGGTGGTCCGCCCCGTTCAGGATCGATTACAATGATTCCCTTGGCAGTTCCGATGCAAAGCCGCATAGCACTTCCCCTTCCACCCATCGAAACTCATCCGCGCGGATGAGCCACACTAACCCGGCATAATGATGGCACCGGATACTAACGCGACCGTGCTTATACTGCCAGCAGTCGCAAAAAAGCAATTTTAGATAGCCACGATTGCCTGGAAATGACTGCGGGTGAGCCGGTGCAGGCCCGGCGGCGGTTAGCGACGACCGCCCAGAGGACGCCTGAGCTCGAGTGTGGTGAGAAGGCAGAGGCGAGTGACAATAAGAAAGTTACCGACCAGCCGCGAGGGAGGGAGGAGTCAGGCGGCTGGGCCATGGCTATTCAGCCCAAGCTATTTGTAGAAGGCGCTCCTACAAAATCGCTCCGATCACGGCCGCCAAAATTTGTGCAACCAATTGCTCAATGATCATTTGGAGTATTAAGCTCAGCATAATCACTCCTTCGATTCTGAATTGATCAGCGTCTGCCCCCGAATTTACCATTCGTCCGCGATCTGCGAATGCTACTGCGATTAACGTTAAATTAAATCCAGGCTAAAGGTTCGGCCCGCTGACAGAAGCGCTCAGCGCTTCAGTGGCCGATTCAGGTGAGATTGGTAGCAATTAGCCCGGCCAAAAAAAAAGGTCGGACTTGAGGATTAAA
>Ga0306920_100000351_pt1 | contig 53787 bp, 58 predicted proteins | sample flu12Cox44000170_FD_204666 | JGI IMG/M metagenome (GOLD analysis project Ga0306920, IMG submission 204666) | Lab enrichment of tropical soil microbial communities from Luquillo Experimental Forest, Puerto Rico - flux4day.12C.oxic.44.000.170 (v2)... | ecosystem: Environmental > Terrestrial >... | reverse complement strand
CCCGTCGCTCGGAGTTCTCCGCCATCCTGAAGCAGGAGGGCATCGACGGGCTGATCGCGGCCCTCAACCGCAAGGCCGATATCCTCACCGCGACAACGGCAAGATCCTTCTAAGATTATGCCGGCTGACGCCTCGGCCGCACAACGGTCTTGGTCGGAAACGCGTAGAGGTGCAGTCCGATGCGTGTTTGGTTCATCACCGGTGCATCGCGCGGCTTTGGCGCGCTGCTCACGCGGGAAGTACTCGTCGCGGGGGATGTAACGGGTTCTTCCTCGCGCTTCCCATATCGCGGCGGATGGTGTGATAGTTGCGCCAATCACTCTCGCCCGTCACTTCGACCAGTTCGTAGCCCATCTCGCCACCTTCGCCGTCAATGCCGACCCAACGAGCGCCTCCTTCATTACGAGCGCCTCTGTCGGACACGCCAGCCTCGTGGCGTAGCGGAAGTTAATCGCCTCATAAAAACCGATTTCTCGGAACAATATTGTGTTCGACATTCGGGATCCGCAAAAATGCGTCTCTTATTTATTCTATTTGGTTGGCTAGGTCTCGGTTGCTGCAAGTGTCCGCAGGTTCTTTCCCGTTATTCCCGATTCTCTCGATTTAATTCCCGATTAGGCCGGCAAAAATTCCCGGTTCGTCAGGCTACGGGAATTGGTTCGCAATCCCTTGATATCGCTGGGTGTTTTGGCGACCAAGCCGCCGCGTTGAGGGGCAAATCGGAGAAATTCGCGGTTAGTTCCCGTATGGACGGGAATTTCCCCTTGCCCAAAGAGGGGGCTCATGACGCGGATCCCGGCCCGCCGCCGCGGCTCTACATGCAGGCCGACATCGCCGACCTTCTCCTGACGATGCTGGCAGGCGCGAGCGAGGGCGCGCTCCAGCTCTGCGGCGTGGTGGGTTTATACTCCGAGACATTTTCGGACTGGTAGGGGACATGGCCGAAGATCGGAAAGTTCACTTTTGCTCGGACGGTCTGGCACTGTCGCCCGCCGAGTATGGACGATTGCTGTCCCGGCTTGCCGAGGATGACGGGGTCGTTGCTGACGAGTTTTCGCGGCGCGGCGTCGTTGCCGTGCTCGAAGAACGTATGGCCGAGAAGCTCGGCAAAGAGATGGCCGTGTTCATGCCGAGCGGCACCCTCGCCAACAATCTCGCGCTTCGCCTTCTGGCACGGCGGGGCCGGCGGGTACTGGTGCAGCGGGAGAGTCACATCTACAACGACTCGGGCGATTGCGCGCAGGAGCTGAGCGGGCTCACCTTGGTCCCCCTCGCCCCCGAGCGGGCGACGTTCAACCTCGCCGAGGTCGAAGCCGAGCTCGCCCGCGGCGAAGAGGGTCGCGTGTCGACGCCGGTCGGAGTGATCTCGATCGAATCTCCGGTGCGCCGGGTTCTGGGTGAGGTCTTTGACTTTGCCGAGATGGAACGCATCGTGGCGTTGGCGCGCGAGAAGCAGATCGGCCTTCATCTGGATGGCGCCCGGCTGTTCCTCGCCTCGGCCTATACGGGAATAGCGCCGGAGCGCTACGCGGCGCTGTTCGACACCGTCTACGTGTCGCTTTACAAATATTTGAATGCAGCCAGTGGAGCCATTCTCGCCGGGCCGCGGCAGCTCCTCGACGACCTCTACCATCAGCGCCGGATGTTCGGCGGGGGCCTCCGGCAAGCCTGGCCTTATGCGGTAGTGGCGCTGCACTATCTCGACGGGTTCAGCGAAAGATTCGGGCGCGCCGCGGTAGCCGCTGACGATCTTTGGAAGGCGCTCGCGACGCACGACAATTGCGAAGTTCTGCGCTCTCCGGCAGCAACCAATGTGACACGGTTGCGGGTCGTGGGCAGCGGTGCCGCGACCTTGCCGGAGCGCCTGTCGACGTTCGGGATTGCGATCCGACCGGCGCAATACGCGTCGGCCAAACAAGCAGACTTTGACCTATTCGCCAATGAAACGATCCTGCGCCGTCCCATAGCGGAAATCGTCGAGCGATTTTTGGAAGCCCTCTGACCCCCGAATCCCCAGGCCGGGTCAGTTCGTCGCCAAACGATAAAGGTTCGGGGCCATGCCGAGGTTCTGGATCTCGATGCGGAACGCCCCCGTCCATCTCGGCCACCAGCGGCAATATTCGCGGTCGCTGCTTCCGGCGCTGCGGCAAACGAGGTGATCGTTCTCGTCGTAGACGAGGAGATCGAGATCGCTGTCCCCGTCCCCTGCAATCCCTGCCTCGGCAAGCTGCCCGCCCGTGAACACAACGCCGTAAACATCCGTAGCGCCGGGTTGGACGGTATCGTGGTGCGTCCTCGGTTGTCCCTCGGTCGTCACGGATCCCATTGCGGCAGTCTCATCGATCAGCAGAGCGACGATCTTGTCCCCTTTGGCAAGGTCGCGGGCCTCGCCGAGAACTGAATCGGCGGAGACGGGGTGGCCGGATTTTTGATCCGCTTCCGTTGCATCCCTTCTCTCCGGTTTGCGCTCTGCCTCGCGGCTGCCGACCGCCTTCATCACCCGGACCGCGACGATCAGAGCGACGGGATCCTTCGTTTTACGCCCGAAGGCCAGAAGATCCGATGACATTTGCAGTTGCTCGACCGGCTCGTCTGTCGCCGGCGCTTTGGGGCCGCTGCCGATATTGACGCCCTTTTGAGCTATCGGTGCCGGCGCGCCATCGGGTGCCGAACCCGCCCACCCGGCAGGAGTGACGGCCTCCACCAGTGCGAGACATATGACCGCAAAGATTTCCGTTGGGATCCTCATCGGTTTCATCACATCGGAAGCACAAGGCAAACGAGGCGTCAGTTACGCTGAGGATGCTTAATATTTTGTCAGCACCAGGAATCGGGTGCTGTCTTCATCATATTGACGCTAACGCGCCTGCCGCTTACGTAGAAATCGCTATGGCCTTGCTTCCCATTATCACGGCGCCCGACCCGCGACTGAAGATCAGGGCGCGGCCCGTCGTCGCCGTCAACGCCAAGATCAGGCGGCTGATGGATGACATGCTCGAGACGATGTACGGCGCAATCGGCATCGGTCTGGCTGCCCCGCAGGTCGGAGAATCGAGCCGGGTGATCGTCCTCGATGTGGCTCGCGAAGGCGAGAAACCGCAACCCTTGAAGCTCGCCAACCCGGAGATCGTCTGGAGCTCGCCTGAGCTGACGACCTGCAATGAGGGGTGCCTGTCATTGCCCGAGCATTATGCGGAGGTCACCCGCCCGGCCGAGGTGAGGGTGCGCTATCTCGATTACCAAAACGAAATCCGCGAGATGGAGGCCTCGGGGCTTCTCGCCACCTGCCTGCAGCACTAAATCGAGCATCTCGACGGAATCCTCTTTGTCGATCATCTCTCCCTAGTGAAGCGCGGGATGATTCTGCGCAAGCTCGCCAAGGCCAAGCGCAGCCGAGCCCCCGCAACCGCTTAGACATCAAGGGGCGACGAGGCGGTAGCGAGCGATGACCACCACCGCTCCAAAAGGAGCGCGCGACCTCGTGTTTATGGGTACGCCAGCCTTTGCCGCGACCATCCTCAACGCGCTGATCGAGGCTGGACACCACATCATCGCCGTCTATACGCAGCCGCCACGGCCAGCAGGGCGTGGTCATCGACTGCAACGCTCGCCGGTTCAATCGCTTGCGGCGACGCACGGGCTCACCGTGCGGTGTCCGGCCGCGCTACGGCGGGAAGAGGAGCAGGCAGCATTCGCCGCGCTCGGTGCCGATGCCGCCGTGGTGGCCGCTTATGGCCTGATTTTGCCGCCGCCGATCCTGTCCGCGCCGCGGTTCGGGTGCCTCAACGTCCACGCCTCACTGCTGCCGCGCTGGCGCGGCGCCGCGCCGATACAGCGCGCGCTGCTCGCCGGCGATCAGGCGACCGGAGTTACGATCATGCAGATGGAGGAAGGGCTGGATACCGGCCCGATTCTGCTGCAGGAGGCCGTGCCGATAAGTCGCGATGCGACGAGCGCCGGGCTTTCCGCCGAGTTGGCGGTGCTCGGCGGCTGGTTGATGCTCGCCGCGCTCGACGGTATCAGCCAGGATCGAATGACCCCCCGGCCGCAGCCGCAAGAGGGTGTTACCTACGCGCGCAAGATCAGCCGCGAAGAGGCCCGGCTGGACTGGCGTCTGCCGTCGACCGATCTGGAACGGCGGGTTCGAGCATTCGATCGGTGGCCGGGGGCGTATTTCGAGATTGGCGGCGAGCGGATCCGGGTGCACGCTGCGATCGAGCTGCCCGGCCCAGCCGGAGCGGTTCCGGGAACCGTGCTCGACGAGCGCCTTCTGATCGCCTGCGGCGAAGGCGTTTTGCGGCTTCTGCGGCTGCAGCGGCCGGGAAGAGCGCAGCTCGAAGCCCCGGAATTCCTACGGGGGTTTCCGATATTCCCCGGCACCCGGCTCCCATGCCCCGCTACAAACTGACCGTCGAGTATGACGGCACCGGGCTGGCCGGCTGGCAACGGCAGGCGAATGGGCTCTCGGTGCAAGAGGCCCTCGAAACCGCCATCACCAGTTTCTGCGGAGAGAGGGTCATGGTCCACGGGGCAGGACGCACCGATGCGGGGGTGCACGCCCTCGCTCAGACGGCGCACATCGATCTGACGCGGGTCGTGCCGCCGGAGGTGTTGCGCAGTGCGATCAACCATCACCTGCGGCCAGTAGCGATCAGCGTTCTTTCCGCCGAAGCGATGCCGGACGACTTCGATGCGCGCCTCTCCGCTACCGACCGCGTCTACATCTACCGCATCCTCAACCGGCGAGCGCCGCCGGCGCTCGACCGCGGGCGGGTATGGCAGGTCGCACCGACCCTTGATATCGAAGCGATGCGCGAAGGCGCCCGGCACCTGATCGGTCATCACGACTTCACGACCTTTCGCGATTCGGCGTGCCAGGCAAAATCGCCAGTCAAAACCCTGGATGCGCTCGAGCTCCATCGCGCCGGCGACGAGATCCATATCGAGACGCGGGCCCGCTCGTTTCTACATCACCAAGTGCGCAACATGGCCGGCACCTTGAAACTCGTTGGGCTCGGACGCTGGCATCCGGATGATGTCGCCCGCGCGCTTGGGGCCTGTGACCGTCGCGCCGGCGGCCCGACCGCCCCGCCCGACGGACTCTATTTAATTGAAGTGCGCTACCCGTCCCGATTCGGCGTTCGCAAGTGATATACAGCCATTATGGGCAGGCGAGGACAATCAGGCCTGAAAAAGTAAGCACTCCGGATCGCTGAATAAAACCGTCATGCGGTGGGGCACACAAGGTTGCCTCTCTCGACGGACATATCACGGTGCGTCACGAAAATGCGACAATCTGTGCGCAGTTTGTTTGTCTAACACACAGAGCGTGAGGCGATTGATGCACGACGATACGCTTGCGATCCCCCCGCTGGATGAGCGGCCGAGACCGGCCGTTGCGGAACCGGAGCTTGGATGGCAATCGGCATCTCGGCCTCTCGAACCCTCCCCCGAGGCCAAGCATCGGCGGCGCGTGCCCGCGGTGCTCTCAAATTCGGTTCGGGCTGGCAGCCTGGTTTACCTCGTCCTGGTCGGGCTGGTCGCAATCGCGACCATCGGTGTCTTCTTTGGGACGGGGTTCTTGCTACTCGCACAACCCGCGAAGGAAACGATCGTCGATTCGGGTGCCCGCGCCGCCTCCCCTCTCGCCTACGGCAATGCGTTGCGAACGAGCCGCGAAGCTCCGCCGATTTCCCGAGAATTGGGGGTGCCAAATTCGAGCTCATTCGGCGAGCTTTCGGCCGCCACCATTGCGCAGCGTGCGACGGTCGCTGAGGCGCCACCGAAGCAGCGAGAGACGGCCCCAACTCCCATCGAGGATCCGCCCGTACAGACCGCTTCGGTCCCGGCGACGGGATCAAACTCGACGACCTCGTCTGCGCCCCAGGCGCCGGCGGCGAAGCTACCCCCATTACCCGCGCAAGATGTCGCGCTTCCTGGCGCTGCGAAGCACCATCCGTCTCGCTCTAGAGGAAGTCACGAGGCTCGATCGGCATCCCGACATTCGAATTCGCAATCCGCCCAAGGCGCCCTCTCCCTCACACCGCATCAGGGAGGACGGACCCGTTCCTTCGATCGGCTCGTTATGCAGTTGACGGGTCAGGCCCAGCCGGACGTCCCTTCCCTGACGCCACCCCAAGCAAAACAGCCGGATCCGTTCGCCTCGCCGCGCCCAGGTCAATAAAGGCTGCTGGCGACTTGGTTGATGACGACGCCGAGGACGAGGTCGACGAGCACGGTGACTGCCGCGGCGGAAACTGTCGTCTCGAGCGCCACTCGGGCAATGAACCACTCATAGACCAGAACCGCGATCGCGGCGACGATCTCGATAGCCTGCGCCGGCTGGGCGCCGATCACCCCGCTTTCGGTCTCCAGGCCGACCAGCACGAATAGGGCGCTTTGCGGCAGCTGCGACCAATTATAGGGAACCATGAAATCGAAGAAACGATGCGAACGACCGATCCGGCGCGTAACCGTCAGCATCGCGAGCGGAAACGCCACCCAGGCGACGACATAAGCGATCGTCTCGACGGCGACGATGTGCCAGCCTCCCGAGCGCTCCCACTCGGCGACAGTGACCCGCATCATCAGCAGCATCAGATAGAGCGGATAGGCGATGACAGCGGCGCGGAACGACCGCCAGAACCCGTCGACCGAGCGATCGAAGCAAGAGAGGCCGCCGCGATCACCCGTGGCGAGCCGCATCACGCCGACCAGCGCCAGTCGCACCTCCACCCATGCCGTCGTGGGCATCAGACGCGTCGTCGATTCAGAAATGGGCGAAATAGAGGTCGAGAAAGCGTCGATAGATCGCGGTCAGATCAGCGAGGTCGGTAAGCTCGACCCGTTCGTCGACCTTGTGCATGGTCAGCCCGACGAGACCAAACTCGACGACCGAGCAATAGGCCTGGATGAACCGGGCGTCTGAGGTGCCCCCAGTGGTGCTGAGTTCGGGCGTTCGCCCGGTGACGCCGCGGATTGCCTCGGCGATGCGATCGCTGAGGGGACCGGGCGATAACAGGAAAGATTCGCCGCTAACCGTGATGTCGAGCGTGTAGCGCCCGCCCACCCCATCGAGTTGCTCCGCGAGCCAGCTTTTCAGCCTCTCGCTCGTCCAGCGATCGTTGAAACGAATATTGAACACAGCCCTCGCGGTTGCCGGAATGACGTTAGAGGCCGAATTGCCGACGTCGATCGTCGAGACCTGGAGGGTCGAGGGTGGGAAATGCTCGGAGCCGCGGTCGAGCTCGGCCGTGGTCAGCGCATGCAGCATCGCGACGAGGCGATGCGCGGCGTTGTCTGCGAGGTGCGGGTAGGCGGTATGGCCCTGTGTGCCATGGACGGTGAGCCGGCCGGTCATACTGCCGCGCCGTCCGATCTTGATCATATCGCCGAGCGATTGCGCGCTGGTCGGCTCGCCGACAAGGCAGGCGTCGAACCGCTCGCCGCGCTCCTCGAGCCATTCGAGCACCTTGCGCGTGCCGTTGACCGCTTCGCCCTCCTCGTCACCGGTGATCAGCAGGCTGATCGATCCTGTGAAGTCCCTTCCGCGCTCGAAAAGAAAGGCTTGCGTCGCCGCGATGAAGGCGGCGATCGCGCCCTTCATGTCGACGGCGCCGCGGCCGCACAGCGCGCCGTCGTGCGAGATGGCGGCGAAGGGATCGAACGACCAGGCCTCGGCGGCGCCGGTCGGCACGACGTCGGTGTGGCCGGCAAAGCAGAGATTGGGGCTGCCGCTGCCGCAGCGGGCGTAGAGGTTGTGGACCCGGTCGCAGCCGTCACCGAAGCCCAAGCGGTGGCAGGTAAAGCCGAGCTCCTCCAACGCCGCGGCGACGATGTCGAGCGCGCCTTCATCCTTGGGGGTAACGCTCGGCCGGCGGATCAGCGCTGCGGCGAGGGCAGCCGGGTCGAGAGCCGTATCGTTCATTCGCGCAGCAATTCGTTGATTGAGGTTCTGGCGCGCGTGCTCTCGTCGACCTTCTTGACGATGACCGCGCAATAAAGGCTCGGACCGGGCCGGCCGTCGGGCAGGTTCTTGCCCGGCAGCGAGCCCGGCACGACGACCGAATAGGCCGGGACCCGTCCCATCAGGATCTCGCCGGTATCGCGGTCGACGATCTTGGTCGTAGCGCCGATAAACGTCCCCATCGCCAGCACCGCACCGGTCGCGACGATCACCCCCTCGACGACTTCGCTGCGGGCGCCGATAAAGCAATTGTCCTCGATGATCACCGGCTCGGCCTGCAACGGCTCGAGCACGCCGCCGATCCCCACCCCGCCCGAGAGGTGGCAGTTCTTGCCGATCTGCGCGCAGGAGCCGACCGTCGCCCAAGTGTCGACCATCGTGCCGGCGTCGACATAGGCGCCGACATTCACAAAGCTCGGCATCAAGACGACATTCGGAGCGATATAAGCCGAGCGGCGCACGATCGAGCCCGGCACCGCGCGAAAGCCCGCGTTACGAAAGCGGTTTGACGACCATCCGGCGAATTTTGAGGGCACCTTGTCCCACCACCGCGCGGTGCCGCGCTCCGGGTCGGTCGGACCACCCGGGATCTCGACCATGTCGTTGAGCCGGAACGACAGCAGCACGGCCTTCTTCAGCCATTGGTGGACCTGCCAACCCGCCGCGGTCTTTTCGGCGACCCGCAGCCGGCCCGCATCGAGCCCCTCGAGCGCCTCCTCGACCGCCTCACGCTGAGCGCCGCGGCTCTGCGGCCCGAGCGCATCGCGGGCTTCCCAGGCGGCATCGATAGTAGCGGCAAGATCAGCGTCGGTCATGGCTTTCTCGGAGCGGCTGGCGGTGAGCGAGGGCGCCCGCACCATGATCGACCCGCCCCGGAAGTGTCAACCAACCCCACTCCACCGCCCGGGCCGAATTCCCGGTAATTCCCGTCGAGCCGGGAATTTTTCGCTTTGCTCCGGAAAAGTGCTGTTTGGTCCCAAAAACCGCGAGGCAAATCAGCGTGTTGCGGGTGAATTCCCGTAGCAGCCCGAACCGGGAATTGGCCAGGCTTAAACGGGAATTAAATCCACCGAACCGGGAATTGCGGGAATTATTGCGGACGACGTTCGAGCCTCCGGCTAGCTCCGCCGCCCAGCACCACCAATACGATAGGCGAATAAGAAACAGACCCATCTCCGCGTCCCAGCAAAATCCCAGAAAACATCGATCCACTCGAGATGCGCGATCCTACCGCGAAACTTTGCCCTTTATGAGGCCACCCCGATCCCCATCGATACCCTGATGCTTCCTGACCGCGGATCACAGGCAATCGGGTCGCGGATATAGGGAGATCGGTCCTCTGGAAGATCGCCGCGGATCGCCCGAGCTCAATTTTCAGGGAGGCGGATTGACCGCGGCCTTGCTGCCGATGGCGCGCAGGTCGATGAAAATCACGCGTTTCCGGGCGGCACCGAGAGCCTGACCGGAAATGAACTCCTCAATGTCACGTCACCCCCGCGAAAGCGGGGGTCCAGGGCAACGGCTGAAGCCCTTGGGCTCTGGCTTCCCGCTTCCGCGGGAATGACGGGTAACCTCTTGCGACGCCCGACTCGAAATCAGAATAGGCTAAACAAAGGCTTTTTCGCATGAGAAGGTTCATACTGACCGGAACACCCGGCTCCGGGAAGACAGCGATAATCCGTCAACTGGAACTCGACGGCTTTAGTGTCGTCGAGGAGGCGGCCACCGATATCATGGCACTGGAACAGGCGCGGGGCGTCGCCGAACCATGGACGCATGCCTCTTTCATCGATTCGATCGCCGAATTGCAAAGACGGCGGCAGGTTCGAGCCTCGCGCGAGACCGACGAAGTACAGTTTCACGACCGGTCGGTCATCTGCACCGCTGCCTTGGCGGTCTACCTTGGATATCCTCTGTCGGACACGCTTTCACGCGAGCTGAACCGCGTCGAAACGGAGGCGATCTTTCAGAAGCGCGTCTTCTTCGTACAGAATCTCGGCTTCATCACACCGACCGAAGCGCGGCGGATCAGCTTTGCGAAGTCACTGCGTTTCGAACGAGTGCATGAAGAGACCTATCGCGACTTCGGCTTTGAGCTTGTCCCCATCGCACCAGGAAGCCTGTCGGACAGAGTGGAAGCGATCAAGCGCTCCGCCTCGGTCGGGGCACAGCGGTTCGTCACGGTCTAATTAAGTGTCGGGCAAAAATTTTAACACTTTTGCTAAAAGAAAGCTGCCCTGAAATCCGGCTTGCGACGACCCGCTGCTCTGCTCTACTCGCCAGATCGCGCGCGATGATTATCGCGCCGCGGCGCCAGGACCGGGCGGCGCAGGAAAGCCCCGATTGCGTATCTCTCGCAGCTTCGCCTTGTTCTCGTCCGACAGCCCGCGCGCACCGGGGCACTTCACCTCGTCGAGAAAGGCGGCGGCAACCTCGGCCTCCTGTGAGAGGTTACGTTCGAAGAGCAAATCGAGTCGCACCTGATTCGCAGAAATCCTACGGATCAGGCCGCCGATCACGTAGGGGGCTCCGTCGGCGGCGCAGCCGATCGCTTTGAGCTTTTCTGCCAGCGTGTTGAAGTACGAGCCGGACGAGCGTGCCGACTCTTTTGCAAGATCCGTCCAGGCTTTCGCCGAAGTCTCGTCCGCGACATAGGGCGGCTCTTCTAGTGTTGTGATTCGCCGCAACACCTGATCGCGCTCACCTACCCAAGGAACCGAATTCTCGATCAGCGATTTTAGCGCCGCGTAGGATGTTTCCGACCAGTCGCACTCACCAGTAGGGCAATTGAGCCCGGAATATTTCGGCCCGGGCTCGGGCGCAGCGACGAGCGCGCCGTTCGTATTTGATGGCGGATTGGTTCTCCAAACAAAGTTGCCGCGAAAGGAGGCGCCGTCCAGCCGCGCGTTGAGGAGCGAGGCACCCTGCAGCTGCGTTCGGATGAGCGAGGCACCCTGCAACTGCGCGTCATAGAGGCTGGCGCCCTGCAGTTGCGCTTCATATAGGAAGGAACCCTCTAGCCCCGTGTAGAACAGATCGGCACCCTGCAGCTGCGTACCGTTGAGCGAAGCACCTTGCAACTGCACGATAGAGAGGCCGGCACCCTGCATCTGCGCGTCATCGAGCACGGCGCCCTGCAGCTGTGTGCCTAGAAAGATGGCACCCTGCAGCTGCGCGCCGACGAGCGAGGCGCCATGGAGCTGAGCGACCGCAAAGTTGGCACGCTGCAGTTGAGTGCATATTATGTCCTTTTCCTTATGGCCTTGGGAGAAGAACCCCGGAAGACTGCCGATCCGCTCGCAATCGAATTTCGCCCCGCGCAGGTCGGCCCAAGTGAAATTCGCGCGCGCAAGGGAGGCGCCAGTGAAATCCGCGTTTCTCAAATGTGCAAACGCCAGCACGGCTCCCTCGAGCGAGCGGCCGCGCAGCAAGATGTTATTCGAAGAGATCGCGATCTTGCTTTCCGCGTCGAATTTTACGCGATCGCCAACTTCGAAGTTCGGCAACACCAGAACGTTCGACCACAGGCTCTCCGGCCTGCCCGTAACGTAATTGACCTCTCCCGCGACCAATAGCTCATGTAGCGTGGCCCACCCCGACCCGGCCGTTTGAATGGCTTGGACACTCGGTAAAGTCCACGCCTCCCATGTGGTGGGAATGAGCCGCACCGGCGGCAGTCGTTCCTGCAATTCGCCGGGAAAGGTCGCGATAGTAACTACAAGCAGAACCGGCAGGGTACTCATCAGCAACCAGGCCAGGACTTTTACACGCTTGAAATCGTTCCATCCGAGCCCCGCGGTCTCCCCGCGCGCAATCCGCGGCCACAGGATCCACAATAGAGCGAGGTCAATCACAATGGCGACGCGCTGCCACGATGTGATCCATTCACCGTGGTAGGCCAGGAATTGAAGTTGGAATAAGATCAATAAAGCGATTGGGCCGGCGACGAGGCTGATCTCGATGATCAGCCGCAGCAGAAAGCCGATGGTGCCGGTTCGAACCTCCAGCGGCCCGGCAAGTGATTGTACGAAGATGTTGCTGGGCAGTTGGCGGCGGAGGCGTGCCCGCGCATCATCGCCGGATATCTGCGCTTGCAATTCGAGATGAAACGCGCCGATCTTTCCGGCCAGCAATACGAAATGCAGTAGCACATAGGCGTGCACGATCAGAAAGACCAGCGGTGCCAATATGAAGAACGACTTCAGCGGCAATTCGACATTGAGGAATGGCAACTTGACCGGGCTTTCGAGCAGCAGGTCACGGTGCGTCACTGCGCCGGCGGCGATGGCAAAATAAAAGAGAGCGAATAGATAGCTCAACCACAAGCCGGCGCCGACGCTCGCCGCATCGACGACGGCATCGCGCAACGCCCCCAGATCCTTAGCCTTGGCAGCGAACGGCGATGGCTCCGTTTTCTGCGCGGACAGCTCCCGATTCCGCCTCCTCTTCAACATGCCGCGTCCTCCCCATCGCGACTGTACCCGAACGCCCTGCCGTTCTCATCCGGCCAAATCCCTCTATGCGAGCACAAGGCAGCCGCGCCTGTTCAACCTGCGGAACCAGGGCAGCTACGCCGGCGTACGCGTCGCTCGAAGCTAATGGAATTTTCTCGAACGCCCGTGACACGTGTTCTCCATGCGGCGCCCCATCAAAATGTCAACCACGTCCCAATTTGTCGGGCGCGCACCATTTGCGGCCCCGCGGCAGGCCTTTAGAGGAGGCACGAGAACACCCGATCAATCACCCGCCGCTTCGATCAGCAGCGCGCGGAACCAGGCCTGCGCGGGCTCGCTTGCGGCGCGGCGGTGCCAGGCCATCGAAACGGTCATCGAGAAATCGATCGGCAAGGGCATTATCTCGATTTCAGCGGTGGCGGCGATCTGGCGGGCAATGCGGCTCGGCACGGTCGCGACGAGGTCGGAGGCGGCTAGTGCCACCGGCAGTGCCAGATAGGTCGCGACCAACAGCGCGATGCGGCGGCGCAATCCGAAATCCACGAGAATTCGATCGAGGGCGCCGCTGGTGGCGCCGCGCGGCGAGACGAGGATGTGGTTGAGCGCCGCGTAAGCCTCGATCGACAGGTTTTGCCCCGCGATCGGATGGCCGCGGCGGGCGATGACGACAAACGGGTCGCGCAGCAGCAGAAGCGACTCGATATGTGTCGGCGTGGTGACGAGATGGGCGACGGCGACATCGATCGCGCCGCGGTCGAGCTGCTCGGCGGCATCGATGCCGGTCAGCGGCGTCAGGCGCAGTGTCGCGCGCGGGGCCTGTCGGGCGAAGGCCTCGGCGAGGCGCCCGACCAGCGCGACCTCAGCATATTCGGCCATGCCAGCGGTGAAAATCCCCGTGCTCTTGGCCGGATCGAAGCCGATGCCCAGGTTGAGCGCGGCCTCGATATGTTCGATCGCCGCCGTGACCAGCGGGGCAATCTCGCGCGCGCGGGCGGTCGGCTCCATGCCCCTCGGGGTACGTACGAACAGATCGTCGGCAAAGAGGTTGCGCAGACGCGACAGCGCGTGGCTCATCGCCGGCTGCGACAGGCCGATGCGGTCGGCGGCGCGGGTCACGGCGCGCTCGGTGGTCAGCGCGTCGAAGGCTTTCAGTAGGTTGAGGTCGACTGAACGGATATCCATGCAACGAATTGATAATATATAATCTATCGATTTGATAGATGGTGACCGATCCTATTTTATGGCACCAGCAACAACCCGATCGGAGCCATCCCATGCCGCAGGACACCGCGCCGCGTCTCAGCCATGTCGGGCTTTATGTCCACGACGTGCCGAAGATGATCGACTTTTACTCCAACGTGCTCGGCTTTGTTGTCAGCGACGGCGCCGAGGACGGCCGCATCACCTTCCTTTCGCGCAACCCCAGCGACCATCACCAAGTTGTGCTGGTGCGCGGCCGCACCACCGATGCCGAGGTGCCGATGGTGCAGCAGGTGTCGTTCAATGTCGGCACCCTCGCACAGGTGCAGAAGGCGTTCCGCAAGGTGCGCGACGCCGGGTGCGAGGGCATCCGCCCGATCTGCCACGGCAATGCCTGGTCGGTCTATTTCCAGGACCCCGAAGGCAACCAGATCGAGATGTTCTGCGACACGCCGTGGTACGTGCCGCAACCCTTGGGCTTCAAGATCGACCTCGACAAGGCGGAGGACGAGCTCTTCCGCGAGACCGAGGCCTATTGCCGGGACCGCGAGGGGTTCAAACCGATCGAGGAGTGGCGGACCGAGATCAGCAAGAAGATCGCCGCGAAGCTCGAAGCCTAACTGCAAGGCGAAGGGCTGCGTGACGGTCGAGCGGTGCGCCAGCCCGATTTCAATTTTTCTTCAGGAGAACCTGCAATGAGCGAACTCAAAGGCTATCACGCCCACGTCTATTACGATCCAACCACCAAGCCGATCGCCGCACAACTGCGCGAGACGATCATCGGCAAATTCACTGTCGAGCCCGGAGGCTTCAGCGATGAGCCGCGCGGCCCGCACCCGATCTCGCAGTTCAGCGTCATCTTCGAGACCGAAGAATTTCAAAAAATCGTGCCTTGGCTGATGCTGAACCGCGAGGGTCTCGACGTTCTCGTCCATCCGCTGACCGAGAGCTCTTACGACGATCACAGCAAGAACGCGATGTGGCTCGGCACCCCCGTGCCGATGCGGCTCGACGTCCTGCGGCCGACCTACCGCACCGAGCTGCTGCCGAGCGGCTCCGCGCACCCGGCTTAATTGGCGCGCAGGTTAGCGCTCGGCCGCATTCAGATGATGCAGCCCTAGATGTTCGTCGTGCCCGGCCTTGTGCCGGGCATCCGTGGAAGCCGGCAATGTCTATGGCGCGACGCGTGGATGGCCGGATCAAGTCCGGCCATAACGAGTCGGTGAGTAGCTCAGCCGAGCCAGCCGACCGCGACGCCGGCGAGCAGCACGACGCCGATAAAGGCCCGGTAGACGGCGAAGGGCCAGGCCGAGAAGCGCTCTAGGATGCGCAGCAGGCCCCAGATCGCGACGAAGGCGGAGAGGCTGGCGACGACGAGCCCCACAATCAAGACCGACCAGCCGTGCGCATCGAGGCCCGCGTGCTGCAGCTCCGCGAGCTCCTTAAAGCCGGCGAGCGCGATTGCTGGGAGGCCGAGGAGAAAGGAGAAACGCGCCGCCTCCTCGCGCCTGAAACCGAGGAAGAGGGCCGCGGTCAAGGTCGAGCCCGAGCGCGACACGCCGGGGATCAACGCTCCGACCTGAGCGATCCCGACGATCAGGCAGTCGAGGAGGCCCGCCCGCTCGAACGATCTTTGATGGCGGGCGAGCACCTCGGCGAGACCGAGTAATACCGCCATGACGATGCAGGCGAGGCCTACGATGATGAGGCCGCGGATCGGGGAGCCGCAGGTATTGAGGAGCTTGGCGAGGGCGAGCCCGGCGATGCCGATCGGGATCGTGCCGATGACGATCCCGATCGCAAGCTTGAGCGAGCGATCGGAGAAGTCTCTCCGGGCAATCGCCGACAAGGAGCCGAAGACCAGTTCCCTCACATCGCTCCAGAAATATCCGATCACCGCGGCGAGCGCCGCGAGCTGCATCGCGGCCGAGAATGCCGAGCCCGGGTCCTGCCAGCCGAAGAGCGCCGGCACGATCCGCATATGCGCCGTCGAGGAGATCGGCATCAGTTCGGTGATGCCTTGAACGACGCCCAGCACGGCCACTTTGGCGTAACCGAGCGCGACAAAACCGGTGTCGATACCGTTGGTGCAGGCACTCGCCATGGCTCTATGCGCGTCTCGAATGGGGTTCGCCGAAGCGGTAGCTCTAGCAGCTCAGCGGAGGCGGTCAATAACTGCTTCCGCGGCATTTGATGGCACTGTTGCGTCGAACGCCATTGGCGAGCTAGGGTCGCCCGCGTCAATTCTGCCGGGAAAGGGGACCCGCTGTGACCAAGCTTTTCTCTTACGCGGCGATCGCCGGTTTCGTGTTCGGCATTGCCGGTTGCACCACTCCGCAACAGCAGGTTGCGCAAAAGGAGGATCTTCTCGCCGCCGCGGGGTTCCAGGTGAGGGTCGCAGACTCGCAGCAGCGAATCGCGGCGTTGAAGAGCCTGCCGCCCAACAAATTCGTCACACGCGTGAAAAATGGGCAGCCGATCTATCAATACGCCGATCCGCTGGTTTGCCGGTGCATCTATTTCGGGACGCAGCAGAATTGGGACGCCTACCGGCAGGAGGTGTTTCAGCAACGGCTGGCCGATGAAGCCCAGATGACCGCGGTCATGAACCAGGAAGCGTGGGATTGGGGCCCCTGGGGCTGGCCCTATCCTTGACCGACCAGCTCTGCCGAGCGCCAGGATTGTGCGCTCTAGACTAATGATGCAACGCTACAAAAATTTGCTGCTGAGTCCACCTGGGATGCTGGAGAAGAACGCCGTGACCCGCGCCATCGCTCCCCGAATAGGTAACAAGTACGGCCTTGTCGGCACCGAGCGTCTGCTGCATGCCGCTCACCAGCGCCTGGCCGTAGGTCCACTGAATGTACAGATCCTCAAATCCATTGATGACCGTGAGCTTGCCGGCAAAATTTAACGGCACGCAATTGGTAGAAATCGGGAGGTTCGGCGTCGTGATGCCTGTGGAGACCGTCTGGCACACGCCACCGTTCGCTTCGGTTGTATCGACGGTACCGGAACATGTGCAATTCATCGACGTGAAGTCGGTACCGGCAACCGGGCAGTAGCAGATGTCGTAGTCATTGGATGATTGGCGCTCGCCAGCAAAAAGTGCCTGGTTCACGCCGCCAGTCTTGGACCAGGGCGGCGTCTCGCGATTGACCTCGAAGTTTCTCAGATTCTTCTCGCATTCGCCGCCTTCCGGGCAGTTCGGCGTCACAGTGAGAGAAAGCCGGTTGTTGATAATCGAAGCGTTGCAGCCACTCTCTATCCCGCTGTAGGGCTGCTGGTCGACAAACGGGAAGGTCAATCGGTAGGAGTTGCTTTCGAGCGTCCTCGCCAACAACGTGTGAGGTTGGACTGTTTCCAACGTGTCGAGCATATACGATATGCACTGAGCCTGGTTTCCGTCTTGGAAGCCGTCCGTGTTTCCCCCTGGCCTGGTCGCAATCAAAACGAGATTGTCAATTAAGCGATCTGGGTTCGATACCGGCGACAGAAAAGCATATTTCAGGGCAAGCTCCGTGCCGAGAGACCAGCCCAGCACGCTTATGTGGTTGGTTTGGATCTTGTAGCGCGCACTGATATCGTCGAGCATCGCGTCGACGTCGTTTGCAATCTGATCACTGGTGAACGAGCCGTTGAACCGTCCGTTACCGACACCGGGGTAATCGAAAAGCACCAGCCGATAATTATGACAGAGTGAAATAGGTCCATTTTGCGAGGGTAGATAGGCATTGGTATTGACGATTTTTGGGCTGTAAGTCTTGTTCGTAATCATCTGAATTGGCCAATCGGTCAGGATAGTGCCGGTGCCGTTAAACATTACAACCAATTGGCTATTCAATGCAGCGTCGCCCACGACGACGTAGTCAAGCGAATCGCCGGTGCGAGGATTTTTGATCAGCACCAGCTCATCCCCTAAGTCGCGCAAAGCTCGCAGCGACGCACAATCGACGGGCCGCTTCGTGTGACCGAAATGGTCGTCCCGGTGATCGTAATCCGTGCGATCGGTATCTTGATACTCTATATCCCTCGCGATCGACGGTGTAGAGCCCGACGTGGCCACCAGGAGGACCGAATACAGAAAGGCGATTGCAAGTTTTTTTACGGCTTTAATCATGATCCATTTTTCAAAAGTGTTTTAGTGGCCTCACAATCCGCTCGGCGGAGGTGACCGAGAGCAATTTCAACAATAACGCGAGAAATTCGCAACTTCAATCCATTAACGAGCCAAATGGAATGCGAAGATGGTTAATTTAATTAGTGGTGCACTCCTTCGTGCGTGCGCACCTACCTACGCCAAGGCCCGGCCGCTTCGGCCGGCGATCAGCTCGCTTTGGTAAATCCCTTTGCGCGCATGCAGTTGTTGAGGACCTGATCGGCATAGCCGGCGGCCTGCTGGCGCATCGACTGTCTTTCGATGCCTTGAGTGCTGCTGAGACTCCAATTCCGCCCGAGCGTCGCGCTGATATCCTCGTTGATCCCTCGCTCATTGGCGAGCGCGGCACCGGCCTGAGCATTGCAATCGTCGAGCTCGCGGGCGACCGTTTGATCGTCGGCCCCCGACTTCACCCAGCGGACCTCAGTCGTCTGCCCGGCGCACGCGCTCAGCAGCAGCAACCCGAGAACAGTGGCAGCGGCAGGCCAGCGGCGGCGCTCAGCACGAGCGATCATCGGTAAATCTCCCGTCGAGCCGGCGCTGTTCGAGCCTCGCCAGGATGGCGCGCTTCTCGGATACGCTGGCCTCGTACCAGCTAGCAATCTCCGCCAAGGTGCGCAAGCACCCGCGGCAGCAGCCGGTCGCCGGATCGAGCAGGCAAATTCCGACGCACGGCGATTCCGGTACAGCTGCGCGGATCATGAGCCCTTGGCCGGCTCCAGGAGGTCGGCAAGCTTGGTCTTGATCTGGCTTGCCTTGTAGGCCGGGATCGCATAGGTCCAGCGCGAGGCCTTCTCGTCGATCTTTTTGGCCTCGGGCTCGGCGGTGCCGGAACCGCTGGCCGAGATCGCGACCCAATTGGTCTTGTCGCGGTCGATCAGCCTGACATCGACGGTCAACCCGTCAAAAGTCGTGAATGCCGCCGTCACCACGTCCTTGTCGGGGACCGGCAGCTCGGTGGCCGGCTTGACATCGTCGAGATCCAAACTCTCGAGTGCCATGGCGGGCCCGGCAATCGTTGTTTCGCTCTTGAACTTGGCATCGGCCGGCGCGTCTTCGACGGCGAATTTCGCGTCGGCCGCAGGGCGGCTGATGACGAGTTTGGTACCGTCCGTTTGGGTCAAGGTCACTTTGGCGATCCGGCTTTCCGGGATGTCGAGGATCCGCCGCTCCAGCCAACTCGACATCTCACCGGAGGGATCAAGTGAGCCTCGCGCAAGCCATGCCTGCGCGTCGCCTGATTTGCGCAAATAGACGCCGTCATTGCCGGCGCCCAGCCGGTCGTAGCGCCGCTTGCCGACAATCAGCTCTGCCAAGGTCGCGCCCGATTTGTCCTTGACCGTGACCAGGCTCGACTTGCCTTTAGCCGGCTCCTCGACCTCGAGGCGCGGGTACAGATCGGGTTTTTGCGTCTTCGGTTCGATCAACGTCAAATCAGCCATGGCCAGCACGACTTGGCTGATCTTGGCGGTATTTGCCGGATAATTGCCCTTCTCGGCAACGAGCCAGCTGTCCCCATCGCGGATCAAGGTCACGGTCGAACCGTTGCGCACAACCGTGACCGAAGCGACATCGGAAAGTTTCGCGGCAAGGCCAGGGAGGGCGCGCTCCCCCGGCGCCGCGAGGCTCACCCCGCGATCACCGGAAGCAACCGCGATTATCGCGATTACCACGAGGACCAAGGTCGCGGCAGCAAGAGGGATTAGGTGTCTCTTTTGCATTCCCGCTTTCTCAAAGACGAAGCCGTCGCTTGCCGCCCCTCACCCTCCCGCTAACGCGGGTCCCTCCCTCTCCCCGCGCGCGGGGAGAGGGCCAGGGTGAGGGGCGCTTCAAAATGAACGGTACTCAAGCTTCCGCCGCGCGGCGATTGCGGCGCCGTAGTCGCAACGCCCCGACGACGATCGCTACCGCCGCAACGATGATCGGGATGAGCGCGATATCGAGGAATTCGAGGCCCGCCTTTAACTGTCGGATGTCGGTGCGCAGCGCCGCCTGCACGTCACGCAGCTGGCGGCGGGTCTGTACCATATCAGCGCGAAACTCCTCGACTGCCTTGGTTTGCTCCGCGGAGAGGGTCGCCGGCGCGTTGGCTTGGTCCTTTCCGGTAAGGCTCGCCAGTTTGGCTTGGGTATCCTTGAGCTTTGCCTGCAGTGCCTGCTCCTCGGCGCTGTAGCGCGCCTGCGCCTCGCTCTGTATTTGGTCGACGACAGTGAACGGTCGAGCCGAAGTGCCGCGTGTGCGCAGCCCGACCAGATCATCTCCGCCGGCCAGCACTTCGAGCGCATTGGCAACAAAGTCGCCGTTGTTGGCGGTCGGAACCAGAACCCGCTGGCCGAAGAAATCCTGCTTCTGCAGCCAAAACCGGTCGTCAAGCATGTCGGTGTCGGCGACGATGACGATGTTGATCGGCTGCGCGGATTGTTTGAGAGACTCGCCCGCCGCAGCCGTCGCCTCTTCCGAAGGCTTTGCCGGCTGATCGCTCTCGCCTTCTTTTCCTTCGGGCTTAGCGGGCTCGGGCGGCTTGGGCGGGCCGTCGGGGAACGCGCTTTCGGCCATTCCGGTAACGTGCGCGGCGAGAATGTAGCGCTTGTTGTCGGGTTTGAACTCCGCGAGGAGCCCCGCGACATCCGGCAATCCCGCCAATTTCTCGGCGGGGATCTTCGTCGAATCGAGCGAGGTCGTGATCAGCGGCTCGACCGTCGTCTTGCCGCCAGCGAGCGGCTCGATGATCCCGGAGGAGGCCATGTTGATGTGGCTCAGATCGGCGGTGATCATGTCGTCGCGATTGAGGTTGTCGGTCTTCAGATTGAGCCACGCGATGTAATCCAGCGGCCGCGTGCCACGTGCGCCCGGCACGCCCACCCGTTGCGCATCGCGGCGATCGCCGGCCACCGTCTTTGATGGCACCTCGAAGCCCCAGGATTTGAACAAGCGTTCCAGATTGCTTTGATTGGGCGAGCCGGGCGGATTGAACTGGCTCGGATGCGCGGCTTGAAGCTCGGAATACGGATCGACAAAGACAAGCGCCTTGCCGCCCCTCAAGACGTATTGGTCGATCGCGTAGAGCGTCTTTTCCGACAGGTTTTGCGGATGCACCAGCATCAACACGTCGATATCGGCAGGGATCGCATCGATGTTGGCGGCGAGCGGCTTGACTGCGTCGAGCTGCTGCAATTGCTCCATTACGGCCATCGGCTCGCTGGGACGCCCGCGCATCATCGCCGCCATGTCGCCTTCCAGCGGCAATGTACTGATCAGCCCGACCACCGTCTTTTTCGGAAAGGCCAGGCTGTGGACGAGCTTGGTCAGATCGTATTCGAGAAAGCGCTCCCGCTCGGGCTGGAAGAAGGCGATGATCTGCTGATCGTCGGTCGAGTTGGTCGCGGCGAGGCCGAAATAGACTTGTTCACCCGCCGCATCGAGCGGCACGCCCTGCAGCCCAAAGGCGACCGCGCGGTCCTCGGTGTCGGAGAAGGGCTGCGGGTTGTAGATCTCAAGCCGGATCTTGCCGTGTGCAGCCGCAACGTATTGGTCGAGCAGCTCGCGCACCCGCTGGGCATAGACGCCGTAGGACGGCACCTCGTCCGTAAGACGGGCGGAGTAGTAGAACCGCAGCGTGATCGGCTCGTCGATCTTCGCCAATGTCCGCCGGGTGCCTTGCGACAAGGTGTAGAGCCGCTCGCGGGTCAGATCGAGGCGCCAGCTAAAGAAACGGGCGGCGAGGATGTTCACCGACATCAGCATCAGCGCAATGCAGACGAGCGCCATGATGGCGGTCGCGCGCCGCGAGGCGAAAAAGCCGCGAAGTCTATCGGGAAGAGCCATCCTCAGTCCCCACCGTCACCCCCGCGCAAGCGGGGGTCCAGGGCGACCACCCAGAACCGGCCCCCTGGGTTCCCGCTTTCGCGGGAAAGACGAACTGAAAGCGGAAACACTGTGGTGCTACTCGGCGCATTTCAGTCTGATCTCACTCGGCCTTCTCGAGGTCGACCAGGATCGCATTGGCGGCGAGGAAGGCGATCATGACCGACAGGAAGTAGACGAGGTCGCGCATATCGATGACGCCCCGAGTAATCGCGCTGAAATGGCCGAGAAAGCTCATTTCCGTGACGCCGCGGATCAGCCATTCCGGCGCCCAACCCTGAAACAGCCCGAGCAGAATCGGCGAACCCGACACAGTGAAGACAAAGACGAGAGCGGCGGTGACGACAAAGGCGATGACCTGATTCTTGGTCATCGCCGAAACGCAACCCCCGATCGCCAGCATAGCCCCCGCCATCAACCAGCTGGCGAAGTAGCTCGCAAGGATCACGCCGTTATCGGGCCGGCCAAGGAAATTCACCGTGATCCAAAACGGGAAGGTCAGCGCCAGCGCAATCCCCGCAAAACACCAGGCGGCGAGGAATTTTCCAACCACCGCCTCGGTCATGCGAATCGGCAATGTCAGAAACAGCTCGATCGTTCCGCTCCTGCGCTCCTCGGCCCACAGCCGCATCGATAGAGCCGGGATCAGAACGACGTAAAGCCAAGGATGAAAGGTGAAGAAGGGTTGCAGATCGGCTTGGCCGCGTTCGAAAAAACTACCGACGAAGAAGGTTAATATTCCCGCCATCACGAGAAAGATAACGATGAACACATAGGCGAGCGGTGTCGCAAAATAGCCCGCCAGCTCGCGGCGGAAAATGGTGAGGACGCTGTGCATTGCAGTCAGGCTGCGGCTGCGATCGGAGGTGGTTCGGGCTGGGCCGTGGTGATCTCGCGAAAAACATCGTCGAGCCGGCCGCGCTCGACCCGCAAAGAGGTGATCGTCCAGCCGCGATCACGAGCAAGGTCGGCGATTTCGGCAACCACCGGGCGGCCATCGCGCGGGAAGATGATGAGCCCGTCACCCTCGGAATCGCGGACCGGCTCGACCATCGCCACGCCGGGCAGTGCCGCCATCTCGGCCCGGATATTCGGGTCGACGCCGCCGATCATGCTTACCCGCACCGCATTATGGTGGCGCGAACGCTCGGCGAGCTCAGCCGGTGTCCCATCGGCCAGAATGCGCCCGTGAGCAATGATGATCGCCCGGCTGCATACTGCCTCGACCTCCTCGAGGAGATGCGTCGAAATGATGATCGCCTTCTCCGGCCGCATTGCCGTGATGATCTTGCGCATTTCATATTTCTGGTTGGGGTCGAGCCCGTCTGTCGGCTCGTCGAGGATCACCACATCGGGATCGTGGAGTAGCGCCTGCGCCACCCCAACTCGTCGCTTGTAGCCCTTGGACAATGTTTCGATCGGCTGATGCATCACGTCGGCGATTCTGATCATCTCGACGACGCGGCCGATGCGGCGCTTTGCTTCACCTCCGGAAAAGCCGCGAATGTGGGCAATGAAGTCGAGAAAATCGGCAGGTGTCATATCCGGATAGGCGGGCGCGCCCTCGGGCAAGTAGCCGATATGCCTTTTTGCCGCAATCGGGTGCGTTCCCATGTCGTAGCCGCAGATTATCGCGGTGCCGGCAGAGGGCGCGAGGAACCCTGTGATCATCTTCATCGTCGTCGACTTGCCGGCCCCGTTCGGTCCGAGAAAGCCCAGCACCTCGCCCTGCGGTACTGTGAAAGAGACGTCGTTGACGGCTAGCAGTGGACCGAACGATTTGACGAGGTGTCGTATCTCCAGCATACCCGCGTTCCCTCCGATGACGGCAAGCTGGCGCCTTGTCGCGGCGGGCCCGGATATAGAAACGAAGCGTCGGTGACAAGAGGTTTCATGATCCGGCCGCGCCATCGGCGGTGCCTTCGATGATCCGAAGACTACGGCTTTTTTCGGGCCTGGTGATGCTCGTTTATGTGACGATGCATCTCCTCAATCATGCGGTCGGCCTGGTCTCGCTCAAGGCGATGGAAGACGTGCTGTGGTACGTCTTCCGAATCTGGTCCAACCGGCCGGCACAAGCGCTGCTCTACGGCAGCTTCCTCGCCCATTACACGCTGGCATTGTGGGCGCTGTGGCAACGGCGAAGCTTGCGGCTGAGCGTCTCCGAGGTCAGCCAGATCATCCTCGGCTTTGCGATACCGATTTTGCTCGCCCGCCATGTCGTCGGGACTCGGATTGCTGACAATTTCTTCCACACCGATACCGGCTACTACGCTTACCTGCTGTGGCTCTATTTCGTCCGCGTTCCCGGGTACGGCTACTTGCAGATGGTGGTCCTGGTCGTCGCCTGGGTTCACGCTATGATCGGCCTGCACTTCTGGCTCCGCGTCAGGCCCTGGTACGCCCGGCTGCAACCTGCGGCTCTCGTCATCGCCGTGCTTGTCCCGGTTCTGTCCCTGCTCGGCATGATCGAAGCCGGCCGCCAGGTGATAGCCCTCGCCGCCGATCCGAATTGGACGCGAGAAGCATTCGCCCGCATGACGCTGCCTTCGCCTGAGACCCGGGACGCCCTGGAAGCGATCATCGATGGCCTGAGCCGGTTTTTCGGCGGAGTGGTCGCTGCAGTCTTGTTGGCGCGTTTCGTCCGTTATGCTTGGCGTCGTCGGCATGGCCTCGTGCATATCGGGTATCCGGATGGGCGCTTTGTCGAGGTTACACCCGGCACCAGCGTGCTCGAGGCAAGTCGAATCGCCGGCATCCCGCATGCCTCGGTATGCGGCGGCCGCGGCCGATGCTCGACCTGCCGAGTGCGGGTGCGTGCGGAAATCCACAGTATCTACCCGCCTGCGCCAGAGGAATTGCGGGTGCTGCGGCGGATCGGCGCGCGCCCCAACATTCGCCTCGCCTGTCAATTGCGGCCTCGCGGCGCTGTCGAGGTGACCCCGCTGCTGCCGCCCTTTGCGGCTGCCGCAGACGGACGGCAACGGGTCGACGTTGCGCAAGGCAGCGAGCGCGAGATCGCAATAATGTTTGCCGACATCCGCGGCTTTACTGCCCTTTCCGAGGGTCGGCTTCCCTACGATGTGGTGTTTGTTCTCAACCGCTATTTCGCCGCGATGGGGCGTGCCGTCGAGGCGGCGGGAGGACGCGTCGACAAGTTTATCGGCGACGGTGTGATGGCGCTGTTCGGGATCGAGACCGACGCCCAGTCCGGCTGCCGGGACGCGCTTGCCGCCGCACGACTGATGTCCGAACGGCTTGCCGATCTCAATCTATCGCTGCAGGCCGAGCTCGATCGTCCCCTGCGCATCGGCATCGGAATCCATTGCGGTCCGGTGATCGTTGGAGAAATGGGCTACGGCAGCGCCGCCGCAATTACCGCGATCGGCGACGCTGTCAATACCGCCAGCCGGCTCGAAGGGCTAACCAAGAGCTATGATTGCGAGCTCGTCGTGTCGGACGAGACCGTGGTACGCGCCGGTCTGGATCTTTCTGGATTTCCGCGATACGAAATCGAGATTCGCGGAAAGCGCGAGTTGCTGGCCGTCAGAACCCTGGAGCACGCCGCCGCCCTCCCTTCTCAAGGTGCGGTCTCGGCCCAACAAGGGGAGCTCGCGGCTGTGCTAACCGGCCGGTAGCAAGCGCTCGATTTCGTCGGCAATGCGGCGGTCGGTCGGGGAGACTTGCGCAGGCCACGCCCCGGCCAATTGGCCGTCCGGCCCGATCAGGTATTTATGGAAATTCCACCGCGGCGTGCCGGCTTCGCCTAGGGTCTCTGCGACCCAACGGTAGAACGGGTGCGCTTCGGCGCCGATGACGCGGTATTTCTCAGCCAGCGGGAAATCGACCGAATAATTCGTCGCACAGAACTGTTTGATCTCGGTCGCCGATCCCGGCTCCTGCTGCCCAAAATCGTTCGAGGGCACCCCGAGCACGACGAGACCGCGATCGCGAAAGCGCTGCCACAGTGCTTCGAGATCGCTGTATTGCGGGGTATAGCCACAGAAGGAAGCGGTGTTGACAACGAGCACTGGCCGACCGCGCCACGCATCGAGCGGCAGCCTCTCGCCGTCGATCGAAGAGAACTCGAACCGATAGGCGTCGTCGGTATCACTCATCGCGGCCTCAGGGGTACAAACTGCGCCGACAGCGGGGCAGCATAGCGCGATTTCGGCTATCTTGCAGCGGCCGCATTTCAGGTTGCGCCGCCTGCAACCTTCCCGGAGACTGACGCCGCCTCTGACCGGGATCCTACCCAGATGCTGCTTGTTTTTTTGCTGAAGGGCATCGCGGTGGGCATCATCATCGCCGTTCCGGTCGGCCCCGTCGGCGTCTTATGTGTTCGCCGAACGATCTTCCAGGGTAAGCTCGCCGGCTTTGTTTCGGGGCTGGGAGCTGCGACAGCCGATGCGATCTTCGGCTTTATCGCGGCTTTCGGCCTGACATTCGTTTCCGAGCTGCTGATCGGTTATCAGCAATGGCTGCGCATAGCCGGCGGTTGTTACCTCCTTTTTGTAGGGGTCTCCGCTTTGCTCGTCCCACCTGAAGCCAAGTCGAATCTGGAACGCGACGCTGAGACTCCCTTGCGGGATTTTGCATCGACCTTTGCCCTGACATTGACCAATCCGATCACGATCCTCGCCTTCCTCGGTATTTTCTCGGCGCTTGGCCTGCGCGGCGAGGAGGCCACGTTTGGCCGCGCCGCAATTCTGGTCCTCGGGGTCTGGATCGGCTCGCTATTGTGGTGGTTGGCGCTCAGCTTCGGATTGGGATTGATTTTCCGGTCTTTCGAACCGCGCCACCTAGTGTGGATCAATCGCGCCTCCGGGACGATTCTCTTTCTGTCGGGAGCGGCGCTGCTCACCGCCCCCGTGATCAAGCACGTGCTGTGACACGGTCGTCGTAAAGCAGGTGGAGATGATTGATGGTGTATTTGCCCCCGGCCTTCACCGAAGCGCGCCCCGAGGTGCTGCTCGAGCATATCGAGCGGTATGATTTTGGTCTGCTGATCAGCCACGGCTCCGACGGGCTCATCGCGAGCCATATACCCTTCCTCACCGAACGTGACGGCGACAAGCTGCGTCTGCACGGCCACTTGGCCCGCCCCAACCCGCAAGTTGGGCATCTCGCTCGAGGCGACGAGGTGCTGACAATTTTTCACGGGCCACACGCCTATATTTCGCCGAGCTGGTACTCGAGCGGCCCTGCCGTGCCGACCTGGAATTACGTCGATGTCCACGCCTACGGAATCGTTCGGCTGGTTGAGGACGACGATTGGCTGCGGCGTCTTCTGCGCCGCCTTTCCGAGCGCCACGAAGCCCGCAACCTCCCGCCTTGGGAGATGCAGGACCTCCCGGAGACCTACCTCGCGGGCATGCTGAGGGGCATCATCGGGCTCGATATCGCGGTCACTCGGCTCGAGGGCAAATACAAGCTGAGCCAAAACCGCCCCGCCCTGGACCGCCCTCGTGTCGTGGCCGAGCTCGAACGCCGGAGCGACGCCGATTCACGCGCCGTCGCCCGGCTGATGCGGGAGCGCGAGCCGTTGTGAGGTTCGCTTTTGGAGAGAGGGGTGGGGTGAGGGGCATTCTTTTCGCTTCGGGTCTGGTTCTTCTTTGCCTCGTCTTCCCACCGTCGCCGATCGCGCACGCCGCCGAACCGGCCCCCGCTGCGCAACCCGCACCGGTCTCAGCCGATGAACTCGAGCGGCTCGTGCACACCTTGCAGGACGACGGGGCGCGGGCCAAACTCGTCGAAGAGCTGCGCGCGCTGATTGCCGTACAAAGGGGCGCCGAGAAGGAAAAACCCGCGCCGGCGGCGGTGTTCGGGCAATTATCCGAGCAGATCGACGCCCTGTCCGGGGAGATCCTGGCAGGCGTCGCAATGGTCGTAGACGCGCCTCGGCTCCTTGTCTGGGCACGCGATCAGATGTCCGACGCTGCCGCCCGTCGGCTATGGGCGGGGGCGGCCCTTGCCTTCGCGCTTATTTTTGGCTTCGCAGTCATCGGCGAGTGGATTGTTCGCTCGGCTCTTTCGCGCCTGCTGCCGCACCTCCCGGTACGGCGCAGCGACACGCGCCTGGTGCGGGTTCTCTTCGCGCTGCTCGGCTTTGTCGTGGACCTGCTGCCAATACTGGTTTTTACCGCTATTGCCTATCTGGCGCTGTCGATGGCGCTCGACCCATTCGCCCGGACCCGGATCACATTGTCCGTGCTTGTGAATGTGACTGCAGAAGCGCGCCTTGTACTTTGCATTGTCAAATCTGTGTTGCTGCCTGGCGATTCCGGCGCAATCTTCATTCCAGCAGACGCTGAGACCCGGAACTACCTCTACATCTGGATTAGACGCTTCGTTCTCTGGACCTTTTTTGGTTATGCCATTCCCGAGGCAGCTTGGTGGCTCGGCATCCCGGGCGCACTCTATGCATTGCTGCTGAAGGCCGTCGGCTTGGTATTGGCGATCCTCGCCGTCATCTTCTTGTTGCAGAACCGGGCTTGGGTCGCCGCACGGATCGCTGGAGATGCCGCCTCTTCCACCGGCTGGGTTCGGGTCCGGCGCAGCTTCAGCGAGATTTGGCATCTCCTCGCCCTCGTTTACATCGTCGCCATCTACCTGATCTACGCGCTGCACATCTCGGGCGGATCTATCCAGGTGTTGCGCGCGACAGTGCTGAGCCTCATCGTCATCATCGCCGCTCAGCTGTTCGCGCGCTTCGTCTACAGCTTGAGCCGGCGCGGCTTCGCCATAAGGCCGGAGCTTAAGGCCCAGTTTCCGACCCTCGAACAGCGGGCCAACCGCTATATTCCCATCCTCTCCGGACTGGCCGCCGGCGTCATTTACCTCGTTGCTGCATTGGCGGTCTTGCAGGCCTGGAATGTCGCAGCCTTCAGCTGGTTCACCTCCGATCTCGGACGGCGAGTTGCGGGAAATGCATTGTCGATCGCTATGGAGCTGCTCATCGCGCTGGCCCTCTGGGAATTGTTCGCCAGCGGGATCGAGCGCTATCTGACCGGGATCGACGTCAGCGGCATATCGCGGCGTACCCGCGTCCGCACGTTGCTGCCGCTGCTGCGAACCGCAACGCGGTCGGTGATTGTCGTCGTAACTTCGCTGATCGTCCTTTCCCACATCGGTGTCGACATCACGCCGCTGCTGGCCGGAGCGGGGGTCGTCGGAGTGGCGATCGGCTTTGGCAGCCAGGCGCTGGTCAAGGACGTCATCACCGGCTTCTTCATCCTGCTCGAAGACCAGATCGCCGTTGGCGATGTCGTCGATGTCGGCAAAGACCATGCGGGCGTCGTCGAAGCGATCACCGTCCGCACGATCCAGCTGCGTGATCAGGCCGGCACGGTGCACACAATTCCGTTCAGCGAAGTGACGACGGTCAAGAACCTGACGAGAGACTTCGCCTATGTTGTCGCCCGGGTGACAATCTCTTACCGGGAAGACGTCGATAGGATCGTCGAGATCCTGCGCCAGGTGAGCGCCGATTTGATGGAAGACGAGGCTTTGCGGCCGCTGATCCTCGACCCCTTCGATTACCAGGGGGTGGACACGCTCGATGCATCCGCCGTCGTCCTGTTGCTGCGCATCCGCACTCTCGCATCGAAGCAGTGGGTGGTGGGCCGCGCTTTCAACCGCCTCTTGAAGATCGCCTTCGACAAACACGGTATCGCCCCGCGCGACCCAACGCAGATCGTCGTGACGGGAACCGCCGCGGCGGAGGGTGACAACAGCCTACAGGGAGAGGCGGCGCTGCAGCGGCGGCACGCGTAAACATCTTCAGCCAAAGCCGTCGCGGGCCAGCGCCTCGACCGCCTCGATATCGGCGCAGGCGAGCACTGCTTCCGCCACCCGGCGATTGAAGCCGGCGCGGGCGAAGGCGCCGAGTTCACGTGCGTGGTCCGCGGCTGCGCGCCGATAGGGCCCGAGCCGGCGCCGGCGGGCGAAGACACAGGCAGCCGAGAGATCGGGGTCCACCTCGGCCGAACGCAGCGCCGACAGGGCATCGGCCATGTCGGAGGCCGCCACGCCCTTCGCAGCCAGCCGTGCCCGCATCGCACTCACCGACTGGCCACGGCGCTGCAACGATTGCACCCGCCCAGCGGCATAAGCGGCGTCGTCGAGCAGCCCCGATTCCCGGTAACGCAGGACCAGCGCGTCGATCTGCGCTGAAGCCTGAGGCGCGCTGTCGGGAGAACGGCGCCGGACCCGCCGCGTCAGCACACGCCGCAAATTCTCGGCAGAGCTCGCATAGCGCCCGAGATAGTTGAGCGCCCAGCGTTCGAGGAGTTCGGGTCCGAGTTCGTGGTTATCCACCTTTACCGCCCCACCAAGGGTTTGCGATCGGCTATGGTCGTACGGTTCCTTTGTGTCAACTGCCGCCGGGGGGACGCCGTGATCAAGCCGAGCATCCCCCATTGACCGAGACCAGCGTCATGGCTGAGGCGGGCCAAAAGCCCCGCCTCAGAATTCTGATCCCGCTGGTAGTCGGTTGCGCCTTTTTCATGGAGGGGCTCGACTCGACGATGCTCGCCGTCGCGATCCCCGACATGGCGAAGAGCCTCGACGAAAGTCCGCTGCGCCTCAATCTGGTGATCACGACTTATCTCCTGAGCCTCGCCGTTTTCATCCCGGTAAGCGGGTGGATCGCCGACCGGCTCGGCACCCGGCTCGTATTCTGCGTCGCGATTGCGATTTTTGCGACCGGCTCGGTCTTGTGCGGATTGTCCAGCAGCCTGCCGATGATACTGGTCATGCGCGTGCTGCAGGGGCTTGGTGGCGCCATGATGACGCCTGTCGGGCGCTTGATCCTGTTGCGCAGCTTTCCGCGGTCGGCCCTCGTCTCGGCGATGAATTGGATGACGATCCCGGCGATGATCGGCCCCACGGTCGGCCCGATCGTCGGCGGTTTTGTGACAAGCTATTTCTCGTGGCGCGAAATTTTCTTTCTGAACCTGCCGATCGGCGTCGCCGGCGTCGTATTGACATTGTGGTTGATGGAGGACTTTCGCGCACCGGCGCCGACGCGGTTTGATTTGCGGGGGTTCTTCATCGCCGGGATCGGGCTCGCTCTGCTCGAACTTGCGATTGAGAATGTCGGGCGCCCGATGATCTCCGGCCCCCTCGGGGCGATGTTCTTCGTCTTTGCCGTCGTCATTCTCTCATTGTATGGCTGGCATGCGCGCCGTCGCGAGGATCCGATCCTCGATCTCCGGCTGCTGCGCATTCGCACATTCCGCATCGGCACGGTCACCGGCGGCATCTGCCGGATGGGTCTCGACGCGACACCGTTTCTGCTCCCATTACTGTTTCAGGTAGGCTTCGGGTTCAGTCCACTCCAATCGGGTCTTCTGACCTTCTCGTCGAGTCTCGGCGCGATGCTGGTGCGAACGCTTGCCAGTACCTTTCTGCGATTTTTTGGTTTTCGCCGGCTGCTCATCGGGACTGCTTTGCTTGCCGCAGCGGTGACCGCCGGCTTTGGGCTATTGCGACCCGAGACGCCGGTCTGGCTTACGGTTGTCGTTGTCCTGCTGTCCGGATGCGTGCGCAGTATTCAATATCTCGGCCTCAACACGATCAGCTATGCCGACGTGCCTGCTCCGGTGTTGAGCAAGAGCACCAGCGTCGGCGGCGTCGCACAACAACTGGCACGGGGGTTTGGCATCGCCGTCGGGGCAGCGCTGTTGGCGGTGATCGCCGGCCAGCGAATGCTCACAATCAGCGATTTTGAGCTCGCCTTCTTCTTGATCGCTTTGTTGCCGCTCGTCTCCGCCCTTGGGTTCTTACGCCTTTCGCCGGTCGATGGCGCCGAAGTCAGCGGCCACCACCGCGCACAACCCCGCTCCGCCTGAGCCGCTCGCACCGCGGGGTTGCCGCCCGCCCCTGGTAAAAAAGTTCCTCCGAGCAGCATAGTGAGGACAGTTAGCTGGTCCGCCCTTGACTGTATTGGAGTGCACGCCAGCTGGTACTGGAGCGCTCGACAACGCTGGCAGGAATCGCCGGCACTGGTCTTGGCTAGCTAGAGCTAGCCAGGTTACGACCTGCAAACCCCAAGGGGGACCGATGATCGAGAGACGTTCCGCTGAAGAAAGTCTTGCCGAGCTCGAAGAAACTGTGCGCCGGTATCACCTTGGCATCGCCGCGCCCAACGCACGCGAGAAACTCACGCACGAGGAGGCGCTGGCGCGTATCCGCAAGCTCGGCTTTACCATCGGTGAGGCATTGCGGTTGCTCAGGCCAAGGGGGCGCAATTAGGGCATTTATCTACAGCGGTTCGCCTGAATGATGGCCGGGACAGGGATTGCGGGTGTTGACAGTGCCGCACGCATGTTTCGGCTTGTCGCCGTCGTGACTCTTATCGGCATACTCCTCGCCGGATGCGCCAGTGCGCCCGGGACTTCGCGGGCGTCGGGTGTCGATAGGTATGCCCGAGAGTTCCTCCTCGATGTGAGGGGTAACGCGTTCAGGGCGAATTGACAGGGGTGTGCGCCATCCCCATACTCCGTCGCTTTCCTGCTTGATGGTCGGGGCTGGCTGGCCTCCCCAGGGGCGAGGAGAGTGTCAATGATGCGCGATCCCGGCAGACGGAGCCGGCGTTCGGGACGGATGCGGAAGATCGCGGCGGCGGGAAACCGGCGACGACGATAGACCCCGCCTTCCGCTGCTTTTCCGCAACATAAATCGCGCAGGAGAAATTCCGTGATCCCAGCTGTTATGCCGACCTATGGTCGGTGGGACGTCGCCGTCGACCGGGGCGAGGGCCTCTACCTTTACGCTACCGACGGCCGTAAATTCCTCGATTTTACAAGCGGCATCGCAGTGACCGGGCTTGGTCACTGCCACCCGCATGTCATTGCCGCTCTTTCCGAGCAAACCAAGCGGCTGTGGCACACCTCCAACCTGTTCCGCATTCCGGGCCAGGAAAAGCTGGCGCAGCGTCTTGTCGACAATACCTTTGCCGACACTGTGTTCTTCGGCAATTCCGGCGCCGAGGCCTGTGAGCTGGCGATCAAGATTGCGCGGAAATATCAGTCCGAGACCGGGCATCCCGAGCGTTACCGCGTCATCGGCTGCCACGGCTCGTTCCACGGCCGGACCTTTGCGACCCTCGCCGCCGCAGGAAACGAGGCCTACCTCAAGGGCTTCGGACCGCCGATGGAAGGTTTTGACCACGTCGCCTTCGGCAATCTGAACGAAATGCGCGCCGCCATTGGCAAAGAGACCGCGGCCATCGTGGTCGAGCCGATCCAAGGTGAAGGCGGCGTGCGCGCGGCGCCGGAGGGATATCTGCGGGGGCTGCGCGACATCGTCGACGAGTTCGGCCTGATGCTCGTCTATGACGAGGTTCAGAGCGGCATGGGGCGCACTGGCAAGCTTTTCGCCCATGAATGGGAGGGCGTGCCGCCCGACATCATGGCGATCGCCAAGGCGCTTGGGAACGGGTTCCCGATCGGCGCTTGCCTCGCCACCGAGCGCGCCGCGATCGGTATGGTGCCCGGCACCCATGGATCGACTTTTGGCGGCAATCCTCTGGCGACGGCGGCGGGCAACGCCGTCCTCGACATCATGCTGGAGCCGGGCTTCTTCGAGCGCGTCGACAAGATCGGCAAGCTGCTGCGCGGCCGCCTCGAGACGTTTGTGCGGTCCTATCCGAAGCTTTTCGCGGAGCTGCGCGGCGCCGGCCTCTTGCTCGGCATTCGCTGCGTCATCCCGGCGGCGGATTTTGTCACGAAGCTGCGCGAGAATGGCCTCCTCGCCCTGACCGCCGGGGAGAATGTGCTTCGCATCCTGGCCCCGCTGATCGTGACCGAGCGTGAGATCGACGAGGCGCTCGACATCATGAACAAGGTGGCCCGGGAATGGCCGGCGTGAGCGGCCTCGCGCGCGCGTCGATCGTTGGGCGGCACCGGCCGCCCGACCCGCCGCGCCACTTCCTCGACATCGACCAGCTCGATACCGCCGAGCTGCGCGGGATGCTCGATGCCGGGTTCGCCTACAAGAACGGCCGCCGCGACCGGCCGCTCGCCGGCAAGACCCTGGCGATGATCTTCGAAAAGCCGTCGACGCGGACGCGCGTCTCCTTCGAGGTGGCGATGCGTCAGCTCGGGGGCGATACGATCTATCTGAGCACCGCCGACAGCCAGCTCGCTCGCGGCGAGACGGTGGCCGACACGGCACGCGTGCTGTCCCGCTATGTCGACGCGATCATGATCCGGACCAACCAGCCGAGAAAGCTGGATGATCTTGCGCGCCATGCCACCGTGCCGGTGATCAACGGCCTGACCGACACCTCCCATCCTTGCCAGATCATGGCCGATGTCATGACCCTGCAGGAAAAGAAGGGCCCGGTCGCCGGCAAAATCGTGGCCTGGAGCGGCGACGGCAACAACGTTTCGGCGAGCTGGGTGCATGCCGCGGTGCGTTTCGGTTTTACCTTGCGGCTCGCCTGCCCCGGGGAGCTCATACCACCGCAGCGGCTCTTCGATTGGGCTGAGCGCGAGGGTGGCCGTGTCTCCTTCACGACAGATCCGGTGGAGGCGGTCGCCGGAGCAGATTGCGTCGTCACCGACACGTGGATTTCGATGGGCGTTGAGGCGAGTGTCAACCGTCACAACCTCCTGGCGCCGTATCGGGTCGACGAGCATCTGATGGCGCATGCCAAACCCGATGCCATCTTCATGCATTGCCTGCCGGCAAAGCGCGGTGAAGAGGTGACGGCCGGGGTCATCGATGGTCCCCAGTCGGTCGTCTGGGACGAAGCGGAGAACCGGCTGCACGCGCAGAAGGGAATCCTCGCCTGGTGTCTCGGCTGAGCCGTAGTGGTACGGTAGGGTGATCCCGTCATTCCGGGGCGCGGCCCATCCGGGAACCCGGAACCTGTGAACACTGGCCTGCGGAAAGCCTGGGACGGTTGGTGTTCATAGGTTCCGGGCCTGCCCTGCGGGCATCCCGGAATGACAATTAAGAGGCTATATTCCTTAGAGCTTTGACGCCGGAGCACCCGACCTTGAATTCGCCCAGCCAGACTGCGTCCGACGATCTCGTCCAACCTTTCCGGATCGATCCTTTTGCGTTGCGCGGGCGTCTCGTCCGGCTCGGCCCGGCAATCGATCGGATCCTGTCGCAGCACGATTACCCCGAGCCGGTAGCGACGATGCTGGGCGAAGCGATCACCCTCGCCGTCGTGCTGGCTGGCGCGCTCAAATACGACGGCATCTTCACGCTTCAAACCAAGGGAGATGGCCCGATCCGGTTTATGGTGGCGGACGTTTCGACGACGGGCGCGCTGCGCGGTTATGCGCAATACGACCCGGCAAAGCTCGAAGTGGCCCTGGCTCAAGCCGGTGTGTCGTCCCCTTCGGTGCCGCTGCTCGTCGGCTCCGGCTACATCGCCTTTACCGTCGATCAGGGTGAGGACACCGAGCGCTACCAGGGCATTGTCGAGCTCTCGGGGTCGACCCTCGCGGAATGCGCGCATCACTATTTCCGGCAGTCCGAACAGCTGCAGGCGGGGATCAAACTGTCGGTCGGCCGGTCGGGGCCGGGCGGCACCTGGCGGGGGGGAGCGCTGATGCTCCAGCGGGTGCCGCCCGAGGGCGGCTATACCGTCATCGCCGATGACGTCGAGGATGGCTGGCGGCGAGCGATGGTCCTGATGAGCTCGGCGACGGAAGAGGAACTCGTCGACCCCGATTTGCCGCCGCACGGCCTGTTGTTCCGGCTGTTCCACGAGGAGGGGGTCAGGGTCTACAACACGCATGCGCTCGAAGCGCGCTGCCGGTGTTCGCGCGAGCGTATCGAGGGAATCCTACGCGCGTTCCCGCGTGATGAACTCGAGGACATGCGCAAAGAAGGCGTCACCACCGTGACCTGCGAGTTCTGCAACTCGCGCTACATGTTCACCGAGGCCGATCTCGACCGTCTCTCATCGACGGATTCCTAAAATGAGCGTCAGCTACGAAGAGGAGTGGCGCGCCCGCTTTGGTGACGCAGGCGGGCTCGCACCGGACCTTCCGGACGTTCCTTGGCTGCGCCAAGTGATGACGCGGCGCACCCATCGCCGTTACGCCGAGCGCCCGGTGGCCAAATCGCTCTTGCACCTGCTGCTCGCGACGGCTTTCTCGGCTTCTTCGAAATCGGATTTCCAGCAAGCTTCCGTTATCTGTGTCGAGGATCGCCGCAGTCGCGATCGCCTCGCGGCCCTTATTCCCGACATGCCATGGATCGGCGTTGCGCCGGTGTTCCTGGTGTTTTGCGGCGATGCGCGGCGCCTCGAGCTGATCGGCGAGCTGCGCGGCCACCCTCAGGATAATGGCAAGCTCGAAGGGTTCTTCAATGCCGCGGTCGACGCGGCGCTGGTCTTGCAGAGCTTCACTCTGGCCGCGGAAACTGCGGGCCTCGGCTGTTGCCCGATCAGCGTCATTCGCAACCACGCCGCTGCGGTCGCCGAGATTTTGGGCTTACCGGACAAGGTGTTCCCGGTGGCCGGACTATGCGTCGGCTACCCCGCTCTCGTCGGCCATATCAGCATGCGCCTGCCGCTCGACGTCACGGTGCACGGTGACCAGTACGACGAACAAGGCCTCGCGCAAGCCGTCGACGCCTATGATCGGCGGCGCGAGGCGCGATATTCGCTGCCGCGCGAGCAGCAGCGCTCGCCGGAGGTTTTCGGCTACGCTTCCTTTTACGGCTGGTCGGAGGACAAAGCGCGCCAAGCTTCCCATCCCGAAGGGGAGGGCTTTTCCGACTTTCTACGGGCTCGCGGCTTTACGTTCGATTAACCGTTCCCTGCGAGCCTCGCCCTGGGAAGCGGGTCCGCCAGAGACTACATTCCTCCGCGTCATGCCTGACTCCTCGGCAAAGCCTGAAGGTCCGATGATCAAGATCTCACGCCAGCATCCATCGGCCATCAGAGCCGCGGTCGTTTTAGTCACACTTACCCTCTACGCCTGTAACAGCGCTGGAGCGGGTACCGGAGCCAATTCCAGCGATGCCGGCGATCTTGGCCTCATCGAGGAGGCGATTAAACAGGTCGAGAGGAATTACGTCGCACCGGTAACAGACAATGAGCTTACGAAAGATGCCTTGAGGGGCATGCTGACGCGGCTCGATCCCCACTCAGATTATATGGACCAGGATCAGTATCAGCAGATGACGGCGGTCACTCGCGGCCAGTTTGGCGGTATCGGTGTCGAGCTGACGCTCGAGGGCAAAGTTCCGGAAGTGATCTCCCCGATCGATGGTACACCTGCCTCGGATGCGGGGATCGAGCCAGGGGATAGGATCGTAAAGGTCGACGGGCAGCCGACTACGGGAATGGACGTCGAGGAAATCGTCAAGCGGCTGCGGGGCGCCGCGGGCAGCAGGGTGGTCTTGACGATCGCCCGCACTGACCGCACGCCGTTCGATGTGACGTTGACCCGCAATGTGATCCGCGTCGTCTCTGTGAAATCGGACCTCAGGCGGGACAATATCGGCTACGCCCGGATTACGACTTTCACTGAGAACACCTCGTCCGAACTCAGCGCTGCCATCGCTCGGATGAAAGCGCAGTCTCAGGGTCGATTGAACGGCTTCGTCCTCGACTTGCGCAACGACCCCGGAGGATTGCTGGACGCCGCGATCGATGTGACTGGGGTCTTTCTCGACGGCGGGGTGGTCGTCACCACCCGCGGCCGGAATACTACGGATGACCACGTCTACCGGGCCCCTGTGGCAGGTGACCAATTGCGCGGCGTGCCTATCGTCGCGCTGATCAACAGCGCGTCAGCTTCGGCCGCGGAGATTGTCGCAGGCGCGCTGCAGGATCATCACCGCGCGACCGTCATGGGCACCCGCAGCTTTGGCAAGGGCTCGGTGCAGACGATCATACCGCTGGAGGGGCGAGGCGCGCTTCGTCTGACCACGGCTTTGTACTATACGCCCTCCGGCCGTTCGATACAGAGCCAGGGGATCTCGCCCGACATCGTTGTCAACGTGCCGAAGAACCAGCAGGTTGCCAACGCCGTCATCAGCTTCGAGAGCGACCTCTACGGGGCGTTAAAAAACGCGGGCTCACTCGGCCCCAACCCGAGCTCCAGCCCGATCCCGGCGAGCCGGGCTACGGCCGCCGACTCCACCGAGCATCCGATCAAGCCGATGATCATCGGAACGGGCAACGACCCCCAAGTCGCCGCGGCGCTCGATTTCCTGCAGAAGGCGGTACGTCAGGAAGCCGGGACGCACCACGGCTGACTGCCTGGCTAACCGAGGCCGGCGATGAGGGGTTCGAGGAACTCGCGCAGGACTGGCGACCATTTGGCGTGTTCGGGCCCGCTCGCGGAGTGGCCGAGCTCGCTGTCGATCTCGAAATAACGCGCATCGACGCCTGCGGCGGCGAGACCCCGCATCACCTGCGGGGCGATCGGGGGCGGAAAGAGCCGGTCCGTCCGGCACAGCACATAAAGGACTTTCGCCTTGATTTGCGGGAAGTCCTTTACTGTGTCGTAGCCAATCGTGCCGCGCCGCAGGATGACCAGCGAGTTGGCATCCCAGCGCTTTGCCCAATCCACTGCCTGCTCGCGGATGGCCGCCTCGCGGGCCTCCCAGTCCGGATAGCGCGGGGCGAGCGCCGCCTCGATGCCGTTGCGCTTTAGCATCTCGACCCGCAACTGGGTCAGAACCGTCTTGGCTCCTCCCCTGTCATAATACCGGCCACCGTTCCATTCGGGGTCTGCGGTGAGCCGCGCCTCCAACTCAGCGAGGCTTTTTTCGACATTCCATGAGCTGGGGGCAGTGACGACCGGAATAATCCCGTCCATGAAGTCAGGGTAGCTGACGGCCCATTGAAATGCTTGGTATCCGCCATAGGAAGGGCCGGCAACGGCAACGAGGTGCTTGATGCCGAGCCCATCCAACAGTGCCTTTTCAGCCGTCACGATGTCGCGGACGGTGATCGCCGGGAAATCGGGCCCATAGGCCTTGCCGGTGTCGGGGTTGATGCTGGCGCCGTTGGTCGAGCCGAAGGACGAGCCGAGCATATTCGAAGAAACGACAAAGAGCTTGTCGGTATCGATCGCCTTGCCAGGCCCGATCAACCCGTCCCACCAACCCGGTTGATTGCCATTCGCCGGGTTGCGCCCCGCAGCATGATGGCTGCTGGTATAGCCATGCGCGATCAGCACCGCGTTTCTGCCACCGGCCGCCAACGCGCCGTATGTCTCGTAGGCGATCTTCACTTGCGGCATCACCGTGCCGTTCTGCAGTCGAAAATTCTTTATCAGGGAGCTTTGATCCTCGACGGATCCGAGATCGCCTCCGCGCGCCATCGGTCTAGCCAACATCACCCATCCCCACCGAATTGCTTGGAAGTGTGACATCGGGTGCGACCGAAGTCACGGCTCCTGCGCGAGCGTACTCCACCGAGCGGCACGCCTCTTCCGGTGGGAGCGTGTTCGCGGTAAATCCCCGTGGTCTCATCCCGGCTCGGTATTCGGATGCGTTTTGTCGCCGGTCTTCTGCTCATCGGTCTGATGGCCGCGTGCGCGGACGAAAGCGGACCGCCGCCATTGGCGAGCGATCAGGTGCGGGTTTCCTTCCCTTCGGGAGGCCTCGTAAACGCGATCGAGGTCGATGCCACAAACCGCCTGCCGCTGCGAAGCGCAGAACTGGTCGATCCCGACGGCCAAGCGACAGCGGCATCGTACCTTCACGTAAGCGACGACCCGGGCGTCACTTACTACCAGCGATTCTTCATTAGCCCCTATGTCGGGAATGCTATGGGGATCGGCAACCTGGCCGTGGGTCCCTCGGTGTCGCTCGAATTCGGTGGAGCGCCGCAAGGCAGCATCCGCCTTCTAGCGATGGTTTCCACCGCCTCGATCCCGCTCCCCGACGAAATCGCGTACCGCCGCGATTGGCGAAGCTATCGTATTTTTCTCAGTTTCGGCGACTTGGCTGGGGAGGTCGAGCGTCAGGTGCTCCCCGCTCCCGAACCGCCGCCCGGCGGATAGCCCAAGCGCCGCCTTTCACGCCTTCTGCTTCGCGTGCGAGGCGAGGGATTCAGACATTGTCGAGCTTGGCGCCGCCTGGCGTACCGATCATCGACAAGACCTCACGCCGGCTGAGGGGGTCGTCGCGAAACGCGCCGAGCATCCGGCTCGTCACCATCGTCACCCCGGGCTTATGGATGCCGCGTGTCGTCATGCATTGGTGGGCTGCCTCGATGATCACGGCGACCCCTTTCGGCTGCAATACCTCGTCGAGGGTGTTGGCGATTTGCGCCGTCATCTTTTCCTGGATCTGCAATCGCTTGGCGTAGACCTCGACGAGCCGCGCGAGCTTCGAGATGCCGACGACGCGTTTATTCGGCAGGTAGGCGACATGCACCTTGCCGATGATCGGCGCGATGTGGTGCTCGCAATGAGACTCGAAGCGGATGTCCTTGAGCGCGACGATCTCGTCGTACCCATTGGTCTCTTCAAAGGTGCGCTGCAGCAGCGCGACCGGATCCTCGCCGTAGCCGCTAAAGAATTCCTGGTACGAGCGCACAACTCGATCCGGGGTGCCCAGCAGCCCCTCGCGCGTGGGGTCATCGCCGGCCCAACGGAGCAAGGTGCGAACCGCCTCCATGGCCTCCTCACGGCTCGGCCGGTGCAAAAGGACGGGTCGTTTGGTACGTTGTTCGGAGACGGACACGGTTGGGGCGAAGGCTCGCGGCATTAACGTTCTCTTAGTCGGTTGAAAAAGCTTTTTGCAGAGGCGCCCAGGAAGGGTGCCCGCGCGGCGGTCAGTTGAGCCTCACCGGCTGATGAGGGCTGTCGAGCGAGAAGGCCGGGATACGAACCGAAAAACTCTCTCCGCCGCGCGTCTCCATTTCGTAGGTGCCGACCATGATACCGGACGGCGTGGGCAATGGCGTGCCGCTGGTGTATTCGAAGCTTTCGCCGGGACCGAGCACCGGCTGCTCGCCGACGACACCCGGACCCCGCACCTCCTGCATCTGCCCGTGACTGTCGGTGATCTTCCAATGGCGATTCCGCAGCTGGACGGTTTCTCGGCCGCGGTTCTCGATACGGACATGATAGGCCCAGACGTAATGGCTCTCGTCCGGCGCCGATTGGTCCTCGAGAAAAAATGGCTTCACCGTGACTGTGATCGATCGCGTGGTTTCCGAATACATGGCTGTAATCCCTCGCCTTTCCGAGCCGACGTCGCCGGGAGATCGTGCAACAATGTCGTTCGCGTGCCGAGTCCGTCAAGATTGGTGGCCCGGCGCGAGGAGGTCCAGGATCCTGTCGTCCACGACCTGCCTCGATCCTCGCGAACTGATCGTTTGGATGCAGACATGGTCGGCGCCGGCCTCCCAGTGCTCTTGGATGCGGGTGCGGATTGCGCGTTCGCCACCCCAGGCTACCATCGCGTCGAGCAAGCGATCCGACCCGCCTCCGGCCAAGTCGTCCTCCCCAAAGCCTTCTCGCCGCCAGCTGTTGACGTAGTTTTCGAGCTGCAAATAGCGGGAAAGTGCCTCCCGCGCAGCGCGGCGCGCCGTCGCTGGGTCGGTCTCGAGCAGCACCCAAACTTCCGGGCACAACAGCTTGCCGGGGCCAAGGATCGCGCGCGCCTTCGCCGTGTGTTGCGGCGTCGTGTTGTAGGGGTGCGCGCCGTCGGCGAGTTCGGATGACAGGGCCATCATCCGCGGACCCAGCGCGGCGACGATGGTGAGCGGTTTCTCGCGCGGCATCGGCGCCTGATAGGGCGCGTCCTGCATCGCCTTCAGATAGGTCCGCATCGTCGCGACCGGCTTGCCGTAGGTGTGCCCTCGTAAGCCTTGCACCATCGGCCGATGCGACACACCCACCCCGAGCAGGAAGCGCCCGTCCGATTGCTCATTGAGACCGCGCTGGCCGTTTGCCATCGCCATCGGGTCGCGGGCGTAGATGTTGGCGATACCTGTCGCGACAACCAGCTTTCGTGTGTTGGCGAGCAGCCAGGACGAGTGCGCGAGCGCGTTCCGCCCGCGGCTCTCGGGGATCCACAATGCAGCATATCCCCATTCTTCGACACGCTTGGCGAAAGCCGCCGCCGCTGCCGCGGTCATGCTGTCCATCGATAGCCAAACGCCGAGCTTTCCCAGTTGCATCGACAGTCACTCCTCTGCGAGTGCGAACACCCGAGTGTGAATCTTGTCGCCGTTCTCGTCCAGCCTACAATTGTGGGAGAACTTATCGTAAACATGCTTGATTTTGCCCGCTGTCCCATCGGGCATTGGACCCCCTAAACATCCGGGATGGCGCCTACCCGTTAACGGCTTAACTACTTCTTGTTTGAGATGAATCTGATCCCCAGGTGTTCGCGGAGGTAGCATGGGCAAGATCATCGCAGAGTTTTCGCTCGCCGATCTGGTCGGAGATCCACTGGTCGGTCTGATGATGAAGAGCGACGGCGTCGACCGCCGCAGCGTCGAGCTGCTGTTCGAACGGGTCGCGCGGGATCGTGCCCAAGACGTCAATAGTGTCCAGCCCGGCTTACCGGGCGAGGAGATTGAGCGGTGCCCCTCCTGCTGATGCTCGCTGGCGGCGTTGCGCTTCTCGCGTCAACTGCCGCTCTGTGGCTTCAACGAAAGCGCTGGAGTGACCGCCGTTTCTTCGCCGGTCTGGTCGCGACGGCTGTGACCTTGAGCTTGTTTTCGGTCGTCATCTGGGCCGCAACTCTGGTTGCCAGCATTGCGCCCCTGGCTCTCATCTGGGCTTTGGTCGCTGTGCTGGCGCTTCTCTTTGCCGTGCGATTGTATCGCGAGCTGCTGCTCCCGCCCTCGAGCTAGGCGCGCACTAGATCCGTTAGGCCGGGAAGAACCCCACCCCTCTCTGAATGCCTGGGGCATCGCGCCAAGACTCTTGCCGGGCGGCAACCGGTGCGCGATATCAGGGCGGCACAGATGCCGACCCTTTTTCTCATCGTCTTTGTCGATCTCGTCGGGTTCGGCCTCGTCATCCCGCTGCTGCCGTTTTATGCGGTCCGTTTTGGCGCCTCGCCGCAACAGGTGACGCTGCTGCTCGCGGTCTATTCCCTGATGCAGCTGTTCGCTGCACCGCTGTGGGGGAGGCTCAGCGACCGGGTCGGGCGGCGGCCGGTGCTGATGATCAGCATGGCCGCCTCGGTGCTCGCCTATTTATGGATCGGCATCGCGCCGGCGCTGTGGATGCTGTTTGCGGCGCGCGGCCTTGCCGGCGCCTGCGCCGGCAACATCGCCGCGGCGCAGGCTTATATTGCCGACATTACGAAACCGAAGGAACGGGCCAAGGGTATGGGCCTGATCGGCGCGGCCTTCGGACTGGGGTTCATCATAGGTCCAGCTCTCGGTGGGTTTTTGGCCGGCAATGATCCCGCGACAGCCGATGTCGAAACTCCGGCCCTGGTAGCGGCCGCGCTTTCCTTTGTCGCGCTGTGCGGCGTTGTTCTGCTGCTGCCGGAGAGCCTCCCGGCGGACATTCGCGGTTTGGGCGGGCGCGCTCGCAGCCGTCTCGACGCGATCGCGGACGTGTTGCGCCGGCCCGTCTTGTCGCGTCTGATCCAGATCTTCTTCCTGGTGATTCTCGCCTTTGCCGGCATGGAGAGCACCTTCGCGTTGTGGGCGATCGAACAATTCGGTTGGGGACCTGGCCAGGTCGGCTATGTCTTTGCCTATGTCGGGGTGCTCTCGGCGATCCTGCAGGGCGGGCTCATCGGCCGGCTGACGCGTCGCTTTGGCGAGGAACGGCTGTTGCTTTGCGGTCTGGCGCTGATCGGCGGCGGGCTCCTGGCGATGCTGCTCGCACACCGTGTGGCTGTGCTCACCCTCGCCGTCAGCGCGCTGGCGCTCGGCATGGGATTGACGCAGCCCTCGCTCAACAGCCTGATCTCGCGCCGGGCTGGGCGCGAGGAGCAAGGCGAAGTCTTGGGCGTTTCGCAGTCCATCGGGAGCCTGTCGCGCGTCCTCGGCCCGGTGGCCGCCGGGTTCTTCTTCGCCGAATTTGGCCGCAACGCTGCCTTCTTCTGGGGCGCAGTGCTGTCGGCCGCCGCCCTCCTACTAGCCTTGAAGCTGGTCCGCGGCCTCGATGCAGCGAAGCTCGCGAGCGCCAAACCCATGGAGCCCGGTCGGTGAGCCGGCGCGGGCGCCCGGTCACGATTGGGCCGCCGCGGCCGCAGGGCCGGTTCAAGGACGAGCTGCGCGCTCTCAAATGGTTGGCCCCTTATCTGTGGTCGCGCGATTCGTTCGAGCTGAGGCTTCGGGTCGTGCTCGCGGTCGCGTGCCTGCTCGCCGGCAAGCTCCTCACGATTTACGTCCCGATCCTTTACAAGCACGCGGTCGACGCGCTTTCGCCTAGCAACGTCGTGGTAGCGGCGCCCGTGGCGCTGATTATCGCCTATGGGTTCGCGCGCGTTATGTCGCAGGGTTTCAACGAGCTGCGGACCGCGATTTTTGCCAAGGTCAGCCAGCGCGCCGTGCGCCGGCTCGCGCTTTCGGCCTTCCGCCATGTCCACGCGTTGTCGCTGCGCTTTCACCTCGAGCGTCGTACCGGCGGGTTGTCGCGAGCCATCGAACGCGGCACGGCAGGCATCGACTTTCTGTTGTCTTTCATGCTGTTCAATGTGGTGCCGACGGTCTTCGAGATGCTGGTGGTCTGCGGCATCCTGTGGCGGTTCTACAATTGGACCTTCGCCGCCGCCGTTTTCGCGACGATCCTCGTTTACATCACCTTCACGTTTTCGATGACGGATTGGCGGGTTCGCGTTCGGCGCGAAATGAACGAGCGCAACAGCGAGGCCAACAGCAAGGCCGTCGACGCCATGCTGAACTTCGAGACCGTCAAATATTTCGCCAACGAGGAATACGAGGCGCGGCGCTACGATGCCTCGCTGCAAGCTTATGAGCGCGCCGCCGTCAGGAGCGACACGACCCTGGCCGCCCTCAACCTTGGTCAGGCCACCATCATCGCGGTTGGTCTCGTGGCGGTCATGACGCTCGCCGGCGAGGGTGTCGCGGCAGCGAAGATGACCGTCGGCGATTTTGTTCTGGTCAACGCCTATCTGATCCAGCTTTACACGCCGCTCAGCTTTCTCGGCGTGGTCTATCGCAACATCAAGCAATCATTGACCGATATCGAGCAGATGACGGCGCTCTTAGCGGTCAAACCCGAGATTGTGGATCGGCCCGGAGCGACGGCGCTGAAGATCAGGGCGGGAGCGGTTGCTTTTCGCCAAGTCTATTTCCACTACGATTTCAGGCGACCGATACTCTCAAATGTAGATTTCGCTGTCCCGCACGGCGCGACGATAGCGATCGTCGGTCCCAGCGGCGCCGGTAAGTCGACGATCGCGCGGCTCCTCTTCCGCTTTTACGACGTCAATTCCGGCGTGATCGAGATTGATGGCGAGGACATCCGCGATGTAACTCAAAACAGCCTCAGGCAGGCAATCGGCGTAGTGCCGCAAGACACGGTGCTGTTCAACGACACGATTTACTACAACATCGCCTACGGCCGTCCCGACGCAGCACCGGCAGAAATCGAAGAAGCTGCCCGTCTCGCCCATATCCACAATTTCATCACGGCTTTGCCGGACGGCTACCAGACAATGGTCGGCGAACGGGGCTTGAAGCTTTCCGGCGGCGAAAAGCAGCGCGTCGCGATCGCCCGGGTTATCCTCAAGGCGCCAAGGATCCTGATCTTCGACGAGGCGACATCGGCGCTCGACACCAAGACCGAGCGCGAAATCCAGGCGAGCCTCGCCGAGGTGTCGGTGGGCCGCACGACCCTTGTCATCGCGCACCGGCTGTCGACGATTGTCGATGCCGATGAGATCCTGGTGCTCGAGGGCGGACGGATCGTCGAGTGCGGCCACCATCGGGAACTGCTGTCGGGTCGAGGCGTGTATGCTGCGATGTGGTTCCGCCAGCAGGAGGCGGCGCAACGCGAAGCCGCGCTCGCAGCGGATTGAGAGGGCGTGGACGCGGCAAAATTAATCGTGCTGCTTCGCAAGGGTGATCGACGGGCGCTCGCCCGAGCCATCACCCTTATCGAGTCGACCCGGCCCGATCACCGCGACGAAGCCGAAAAACTGGTCGGAGCGCTGCTGCCGAGAATCGGCGGCGCTGTCCGCATCGGCATTTCGGGCCCACCGGGGGCTGGGAAGTCCACCTTTATCGAGCGCTTCGGCCTCAACGGTATCGGCCTCGGGCATCGTGTTGCGGTGCTCACTGTTGATCCCGCGTCGAAGCGCGGCGGCGGCGCGATCTTGGGCGACAAGACCCGCATGGCCGAGTTGGCACGCGCGCCGGAGGCCTTCATCCGGCCATCCTCGGCCGGTGACAGCCGGGGCGGCATCGCGCGCCGCACCCGCGAGGCGATCCTGTTGTGCGAGGCGGCCGGGTTCGATGCGGTGTTGGTCGAGACTGTCGGGGTCGGCCAATCTGAGACCGCGGTGGCCGAGATTGTCGATATGTTCGTACTGATCCTGCCACCGGCGGGCGGCGACGAGCTGCAAGGGATCAAACGCGGCGTCATCGAGCTTGCCGATCTGGTTCTGATCAACAAAGCGGATGGCGAGCTCGCCGCGGCCGCGCATCGTTCTGTCGCCGATTATATGAGCGCATTGGGACTGCTCCGTCCGCCGCTGCCTGAATGGCAGGTACCAGTGCGCGCTGTGTCGGCGCTCCAAGGGACCGGCATCCGCGAGGTCTGGGATGATGTCGAGAAGTTCCGTTCCGCGCTTCAGGCGACGGGAGCCTGGTCGCGGCGTCGCGCGGAGCAGGCGCGCTCTGCCTTGTGGTCGGAGATCGGCGACAGCCTGCTCGACCGGTTCCGCGCCGCTCCCGCGGTTGTCCGGCGCCTGGCCGCTCTTGAAACGGAAGTTATGACCGGCACGCAAACCCCGACAGCGGCCGCACGGTGTTTGTTGTCGGCGTTCTTCGGTGAGGGAGCCGGAATTATCACAGACCCTGCTGAGGGTGGCAGGTTGACACGGAGCGGCCGAAAGCCGTAAAAGATGCGCAGCGCGCGGCGCCGAAAAGCGGCCGCGCGTTGGTGTTTCATCGAGGCGTATTGGGTAGAGGTGCCGTATGGCGCGGAAATGTGTGGTTACCGGCAAGGGCGTTCAGGTCGGTCACAACGTCAGCCATTCCAACGTCAAGACCAAGCGCCGCTTTCTGCCCAATTTGCAGCGCACCTCGCTGCTGTCGGACGTGCTCGGCTCGGTTCGGCTGCGCGTGACCGCGGCCGCGATCCGCACCATCGAGCACAAGGGCGGCATCGATGCTTTTTTGCGCAACACTCCCGATCGCAAGCTATCGCCGCAGATCCGGCGGCTGAAGCGCCGGGTCGAGCGCGCGTCAGAGCGCAGCAGCGGATAGCGCCACTGGGTTCCGGAATATTATAGCTCGGTGCTTGCTGAGACCCATGGGTTAACCAGCCGCGCTAATTCCCGGCGGACGTCGAGGGCGGCGCAGGCGATGCGCCGAGCCGGGGTGGCAGCTCCATGAGGGGCCGATTGATATCGGCGGGCGAGTGGACTCGATAGGGGTGTTTGGCGGGCGGCTGGCTGGACCCGCTGACGCCCAACTCGATCCGCCGTGGCAAGATGATCCGCGGCGCCATACGGGCCGGGGGCGGAGGTTGGGCATCCTCTCCGACCGAGGCGGGTGGGTACCGCAATGCTCCCCCGATCTGCGCCTGCGCAATGCCCGAAGCGATTAGAACATCGATTCCAACAGCGGCGACGAGCGTGCCGAGGATGGTCAGTCTGAAGGCCGAATTGCGGCCCCTCGCCGTACCTAAATCACGAGAGCTCAGCCCTTCGCCCACTCCTTGATTTCCTCCATTTCGCGGCGGAGCTCGTTTATTTCTCGTTCAATTTCAATCACACGGGCTTTCTTACCTTTGTCTGACGCTTCTTTTTGCTCCACATACCGTTCAATGAGCGAATCTTGTATTTCTGTTATTCGGGCCCTTTCTTCGGTAGTTAGCTGACATATTTGGTCCATTATACTTTCTCCTCACTCGCAGCACCTTGGCAATGTCACATTTGCAACACGGGAGAGGAGAGTGAGTTCCGTTCCTTCACCGCATGTTCCAAAGAAGATGACCTGCGATCAGGAAAATTTATCTAAAAATTTCGCGGGTTTGATATTCCTCGATTGATATGAGCTGAAGTTAGATTTCTGGGCCTAAATTCACGCTACAGTAGCGTGACGGTTTATCGGACCGATAGTGAGATATCTGCGATCAGATCGCAAGCGGAACGCCAGGATCGGGCCATTGTTTATTGAGTAGGAGGATCGGAAAATGTCGCAACATTCCACATGCATCAAGCTGCTTTGCACCGCGGGGCTGGTCGGGTTGGTAGCGGCGGTGCCCAATGCACGCACGGCTTCCGCTCAAAACCTGAACGACATGGTTCGCACTCTGAATAATGTTGTAAATCCGGGCGATGCCCAAAGGCTGGAAGACCAAGCGCGGCGCAACGGTCGACTACAGGAGGAACGTTACTGGCGCGACTATCGCGCGGGACTGGACTCCCCGGACCGATACCGCGAGCGACGCGACTACCGCGACGACGGTTTTCAAGGCGATAGCAGCTACCGGGGCTATCGCGACCAACGAGACTATCCCTACGGGCGATGAGCGATCGCACTACAAAGCCGCGCCGATTTTTCGCGCAATCCGGCACAATCGCGACGGCACTGCATTCTTGAGCCGGGAACTCGCCTGCAGGTGAGTTCCCTCAGTTCAGGCCGGCCTGCCGGTGGTGTTGCTCGAGCCGTTCGAATTGCGCGATCACGACATTGCAGGACGGGAACGCGTCCCGGTCTTGGCTTGGGACAGCGCTCGCCGAGAAAATCTCGACAAATCGCGAATCCGCGGCTTCCGCCTCGCTCGAATCGTAAGCCACCACTTCGATCATGTCGTGAATCACTTTCCCCGCGCGCTTGATCCGCTCTGTTGGGACGCCGCAACGATGCGCATTGCCCAGCAGGTAGCCACCAGTCTCCGCAAGCTGCGTTGGATCCGCGGCCTTGGCCACGCCGATGCTCGAAAGGAGAAGCAGGGCGGCAGTGACAGCGAGTGTTGAACGCATAGAGGACTCCAATCCAATGCGTCCCCCTGTCACTTCAACACTCGGGCGATGGGTTCGTGCCGGCAACGGTCCAGCACGAATTGCAGATTTGTCGCTTTCCCTCTGTGTCATTTTTCGGACGACGAGCGCCCAGCGGTAATGATCCCCGTTTGAAAGCGAGCTCCCGGGTGCGATTGCCCTGCTATTCCCGTGTCATTTTTTGGACGTCAATGGCAGGACGGAACGACATCAATGCATTAGGACAGCATCGGAGAATAGTCCTACTGACGAAGTCGCCTAACGATTTGCACAGCGGAGCGTTCCATGGGCATGCGCCGCTACTCCCGAGATGTTGCCGGAGCGCAACCCATAGCACAACCGCCTTTGGCAGATGAACCCGGACGCCTACTTGCTGCGCTCTGGCTTATCGGCATTTTGCGGAGGTTTCTTCGGGAATGGCTCAGCTTAGGCAAGAAGACCATTTATCGCTGGCTCGATAATCGCGCCCCAACTATGGGTGCGGCAATCGCCTTCTACACAATGTTCTCGCTCGCGCCGATGCTCGTGATAGTGGTTGCCGTCGCAGGGCTTGTCTTCGGCCGGGAAGCCGCGGAAGGTGCCTTGTTTGGCGACCTTGCCAAACTTGTCGGCCCCGAGAGCGCGGGAGCCGTGCAAGCGATGCTAAGGAGCGCAAGCAGCACACAGTCGGGGATCATCGCCACCGTGGTCGGTATTAGCACGTTAATCGTCACCGCCACTGCCGTATTCAGCGAATTGCAGGCGGCTCTGAACCTAATCTGGAAGGTCCCAGCGACTGGGAACCTTGGCGTATGGCATTACCTTAAGTCGCGCATGTTGAGCTTTTCGGTCATCCTCGTGATCGGCTTTTTGCTGTTGGCATCGCTCGTGATCAGCACTGCGTTGGCGGCGTTCAGCGACTATATTGATCGGGCGCTGCCGAGCTTTGCGATCATCCTCTACCTCGTACATCACGCGTTCTCATTTAGCTGTACGACCGTGTTTTTCGCGATAATTTTCAAGATACTTCCGGATCACCCCGTAGACTGGCAGGATGTTTGGCTCGGGGCAGCTTTGACGGCCCTCCTGTTTTCGCTCGGCAAGCATCTGATCAGCTTATATATTGGAAGTAGCAACATGGCGTCTAGCTACGGTGCGGCGAGCGCGCTCATCATTGTCTTTGTATGGGTCTATTACTCGGCTCAGATCTTTCTGCTCGGCGCCGAGTTCGCAAAAGCCTACGGTGATCAGAGGCGGCATCCCGAACACTGAGAGATCTTACGGATCGAACTGATTGACGCCGTTGGAACCTTCCCGATCATTTCGGAGTTGTTGAAAGAGCATCGTCGTAGACGACGATCGGGAGGGAGAAGCATGGAACACGATCTTCTGCTCAAACGTAAAGATGGCTCTGCCCGGTGTTTTCGCATTTATGGTCGGCGAATACCGGAGGACGGAGACATTATTACACTGCCGATCGATGGCCGGTTGATCAAAGCGTCCGTAAACGGCTCGCCAGAGGAAGCAGACACGGCCGTATTGGTCGATGCCGAAGCTGTAGAGATTTGAGATCCGACAATCCGGCCGGCGTTGTGTCAATATTGAGGCTTTAACTCACCGATCGCTCGGTCAGACAGATCCTGACCCTCGACCGTGACAGTCTTGGTAATCTGCCGGAAGGCCTAGGTAGTGGTCGCTTTCACTGGGTCGATCTCGACGGCGAAGGGCTGTCGGGGATTTTGAACGATGCCAGCAGTGGCTGGTATTACAAGCGAAACCTGAGCGCCAACAACAGAATCAAGCAATCCGATGACAGCGCTGCCACGCGTGCTCGTTTCGGGCCGATCGAAACCGTCACCGCACTGCCGTCGCATTCCGATCTCTCTGCCGGCCAACAGCTTCTCGACCTGTCCGCCAGCGGCCGTCTCGACGTGGTCGAGCTCGCAGACCCCGATCCCGGCTTTTTCAAGCGGACGACGGACGCGAGCTTCGAGCCGTTCCATCGCTTCCTCTCACTGCCGCAGATCGATTGGACCGACCCGAACGTCAAATTCATCGATCTGACCGGCGACGGTCTCGCCGACATCCTTATCGCCGAGGACGGGCTCTTCACCTTCCACGCGTCGCTCGGCGAGACGGGGTTCGATATCGCGCAGCTCGTGCGCACCCCATGGGACGAGGAGAAGGGCCCCAAGGTCGTGCTCGCCGATGGCACCGACACGATCTTCATCGCGGACATGTCGGGGGATGGCCTCAACGACATTGTCCGTGTGCGCAATGGGGAGATCTGCTATTGGCCCAATATCGGTTATGGCCGGTTCGGCGCCAAGGTGACGATGGACCGCGCGCCTCGCTTCGACAATGAGGAGGGGTTCGATCCGCGCCGCATCCGGCTAGCGGATATCGACGGAACGAGCGCTGCCGATCTCCTTTATATCGGCGAGGACGGCGTACGCGCCTGGTTCAACCAATCGGGTAACTCTTGGTCCGCAGCCACTACGATCGCCGTATTTCCCAGTGCCGATTTGCTCAGCACGGTCCAGGCGATGGATCTGTTGGGGACCGGCACCGCGTGCCTGGTGTGGTCTTCGCCGCTCCCTGCCGAGAGCGCAGCGCCGCTTCTCTATGTGGACCTGATGGACGGTCGGAAGCCGTATCTGATGGTCGAGGTGCGAAACAATCTCGGCGCTGAGACGCGCGTCACCTATGCGCCCTCGACCCGCTTTTATCTCGACGACAAAGCAGAGGGCCAGCCCTCTCGACGGCCAACAACGGCTCCGAATTCCTGATGTCGGCGGCCGGTTCCCCCAACCTTGCCGTACTCGCGATCGACAACACAAACAACATCAACAACACCCCCCAGAGTATGCGCCTGTGGCGCACGACTGTCGCCGCGCAAGCTTATGGCAACGGTACAGTACCTTCGACCCAGCCCAACGTCATTGGGCCCTATTGCAAATCGGTCGGCACCACCTCGGCGCCGTTACTCGACGGCGGGTATAGTGCGTTTCAGGCCACAATTCAGAAGGCCAACGGCGGCAATCTTTACGGCGTCCTTCCCTTCGGCTCCAAGGACGGCACCGGACTTAACCGCGACGTGCTCGCCTGGTTCGAACTGCTGCCAACGCTCGGCGCCACTTCGCTGTCGGCACGCATCGTTAATCAGGGCTACGTCGTGCCCGCCGACGGCTACAGCATTTCCTACCCGGCGTTTGGGTTAAATCGCGCCGGCGCGGGAACGCTGGGCATGACCATTACCAATATAAACGGGGCCGTAGTCGGCGGTTTCCCGAGCGCCGCCGTCATCAATTTCACCGGGGTCGCACCCGACGGCCCCTTCGTCATCGCCGGCTCGGGCTTCACATCGGATGACGGCTTTACCGGCTGTCCGAAGAATTTACCAGGCGCAGTTGGCCGGTGGGGCGATTATGCCGCGGCAACGGTCGATGCGGCGACCGGCTTCTCCTACACCGCCAATGAAATGATCCCGGACCCGGCGCAGTTTACGCGCGGCGCGGTTTCCAACTGGGGAACCTTCATTACGCAGACGCACTGACGCCTTCGGCACCGTGCGGGAGGGGATGCGCGTCATCCCCTCTTCATTTCCTGGGAACCGGGTGCAATTTGTTCTGTATGACAGACAGGTGATTGTACATGGCAAGAAGACAGATGTCCGCCTGTAATTCTACACGACTTTAGTTCGGGCCAGAACGCGAGCTCGTGAAACGGACAACTCGAAAAGTTTATGTGCGCCTAGATTTATCGGCCCCTTGTTGTTTTACAGGTAGGCACTGCGTACTTTTATCTTTTCTGATGCTAGCGCTTCTCTCCTTCACCGCGGCTTTTGCATCTTCTTTAGCCTGCGCGGAGGAAGCAAAACTGTGTGCCGATGATAGTTTCGTCAGCCGGATGACACCCGATTGCGAGTTTGCCGCCTGTCTTTCGTCCGCCGGCAACGTCGTCTCGCCAAACATCTATCCGGTTTCGACGGGCCGCATTGAAGGACAGATTGTGCTTTATCCCGCGTTTGGGCTCGAGCGTGCAGACAAGCCCAATTGGCGCGGCATCCCCGGTCAAGTCACGATCACTGATGCGGACGGCTCGGTCGTGGCGCAAGTCTCCTCCGACGCACGGGGGCTGTTCAACTTCGACTTGCCGCCCGGGCGTTATACGCTGCGTTTGATGTCCGTCCGGCCTCCTGGGCACGCCGAGCCTGTGCCGGTCACCGTCAACATCGGGCAAGTGACCAAGACCGTAATCATTTTTGATGCGGGAATCCGCTAGTACAAGACAAGGAAAATCAGCCTGCCCCTGAGAGCACCGGTCACTCGAATCAGTCACAGTCCATTTCCTCATCGGCGTGGCGGTCGGGGCAAATCTGCCGGCATTGCACCGGTGCCTTGACGGTGCGGCAGTAACGAAGCGCGGCGCGCTTTGCATGGTTGCTGGCGTTTTCCATTGGGCGATCTCGATCGCGCGATGGCAGCATTGGTGGCGAGCATGCTTAGCGGCGCCGGTTGGGGCACGATGAGCGCCGCGGCAATCAATGCGATCGTCTCGCCGTGGTTCGTGCGCGCCCGCCCTGCGGCTCTCGGCATGGCGTATAACGGCGGAAGTTATCGGCGGCGTGATTTTTTCACCGCTCTGGGTAGCGGCGATTGCCGCGTTGGGCTTTGTGACCGCGGCAGCAACCATCGCCACTGTCTTGGCTGTCGCGATGTGGGTTCTCGTGGATCTGTTGTTTGCGCGCCCGCCGCAACAATTGGGATTGGCGCCAGACGGCGATGCCGCTGGTATGCCTGTGCGTGCCCCAATATCGCTGGTTGCATTATCTACGTTGTCCTGGAGGGAGCGCCGGGTGCGGCTCGTCGTCGGTGTCTGCTACCTGGTTGGCCGCCTTGGGTGCGTATTTCCGGTGATGGTGATCGGCCATTCCAGCCGAAGGTGATCACTCATTCCGGTGATCGTGATCACGCCATTGCGCGGCCGACAAAGTCGGCGTGAGGGTCGCGGCGATCTGGCACCGTCGACACGCATACAGATCCTATGCAGAG
>Ga0306920_100000350_pt1 | contig 53799 bp, 58 predicted proteins | sample flu12Cox44000170_FD_204666 | JGI IMG/M metagenome (GOLD analysis project Ga0306920, IMG submission 204666) | Lab enrichment of tropical soil microbial communities from Luquillo Experimental Forest, Puerto Rico - flux4day.12C.oxic.44.000.170 (v2)... | ecosystem: Environmental > Terrestrial >... | reverse complement strand
GAATGGTGCGGACCTGCTTGCCATTCGCATCGAGCTCCGCCAGGGAGTTGTCGTCGTAGCAGGCGATCAGCAGGTGGCCGTTGAAGGGGATCAGGGCACTGGGACCGCAACCGTCCTTATGCCAATAGGTCGCGCTGCGTCTGCCATCCCAGTACTTGATGTTGCTGGTTGCGTATTCAACGTAGAAGAGCTTGCCATCCCGCCACAGTGGGCCTTCCGGATAGTGAGCATCCGCGTCAACGGTCGTCAGTGGGGCCGCCGTGGCGGTGATCGCGGCTGCGGATAGAGCGCAGGCGATGAGGTGGCGACTTAGGCAGCGCCGTGAGCCGATCATCTTGACTATCCCCCGGGGCACGAGCTTCATTGTCGCGGACGAGTAACCCGTCTGTGGAGCTGATTCACCCGCCTCCGCATGTAGCCATGGCGCAGCGCAGGCCGCCAGTCATTTTTATCATGGCGCAATCGAGCTTTTCGCTCGCGCTGTTTCGGGCTACGCCGCCGCGACTCAGGGCTTCGATCTCAATGCGGCCTTGGCGAGCGAATCGAGCATCTCAACGGCAGCGCGGGTAATGCCGAAGATCTGACGACGGCGGCGTCCGAGGGCTACCCAGGCTTCGAGCGTGGCCACTCCCTCGGCGCGCAGTCGCTCGATCAGCGTTGGCGGCAGGTCACTTGGCAATGCATGCGACATGACAGGCAGTCTTCTCAATTCGCTTCGTTTGCCAAGCGCAAGTTAACATTAATTTCCCGGCAGCTTCTCATTCAGCGATGGACTTCGCAGAAAAGCGGCCAGGGCGGCCGTGAACGCGTCGACCTCCGCTTCGCTGTTGTAGTAGTGCACGGAGGCCCGCACGAGCGCCGGGATTCCGCGAGCATCCATGTCGAGGCGTGTCCAGGCGGCGTCACTCACTGACACGTTGATGCGCTCACGCGCAAGAGCCGCTTTGACGGCTTCCGCGCCGATGCCCTCACAGAGAAAGCTCACGATCCCGCACTGCGTTCGCCCGCGGTCGCATACGGCGACGCCGGGGATCTGCGCCAGGCGAACGCGCAGCAGCGCGGCGAGGGATTTGACGCGTTGCCAGATCGATTCAAGTCCGAGTCTGGCGGCGTAACGCGCCGCGACACCGAGCCCGATGCGCGTTGCGCAGTTGAACTCCCAATTCTCGAACCGACGCGCATCGCGGCGAAACTCGAAGGTATCGGCGGTCGTCCAGGTGGCCGCACGGCCATCGATGAAGGGAGGCTCGACCTCGGACAGCGCGCGGTCGCTCGCATACAGGAAGCCGGTGCCGCGCGGTCCACGCAGGAACTTCCGCCCCGTGGAAGAGAGAAAGTCACAGCCGATCGCCGTGACATCGATCGGCATCTGACCGACTGACTGGCAGGCATCGAGCAGGTAGTAACAGCCGGCGGCGCGGGCGAGTTCGCCGATCGCTGCTGCCGGATTTACCAGGCCGCCGTGGGTTGGGACGTGAGTGATCGAGATCAGCTTGACGTCGCCATCGAGCAATCGCGCGGCGGCGTCGATGTCGATCTCGCCGTACTCGTTGTCGGGAATGACATCGACAACCACGCCGCGGCTGCGGCTGACCTGGAGGTAAGCGAGATAGTTGCTGGCGTATTCCGAGCGGCAGGTGAGGATGCGGTCGCCCCGCCCGAGCGGCAGTCCATAGAAGGCCATGTCCCAGGCGCGGGTGGCATTCTCGATGAGCGCGATCTGGTCCGCCCGGGCCCCGAGCAGCGTCGCCAGCGCAGCGGCGGTCGAGCGAATTTCCGCGGCGGCCGCTTCCGCGGCTTCATAGCCGCCGATACGCGCCTCGCGCGCCGTGTACTCGAGCACGGCGTCCGTCACCACCTTGGGCGGCAGGGCAGCACCGGCGTTGTTGAAATGAATGACTTCGGCACATCCCGGGGTGTCGGCGCGGACCGCGGGCAGATCGATGCTAGCCTGGCTCATCGAGATCCTCGGCCACGATGGGGCATTCCCAGTTGGCGGTCATGTGTTTCACCGCTTCATCGAGGTCGGCGGCGCGAATGGCCCGTAGCAACGCGCGATGCTCATCCGCGGAAGCGCTGCCGGACTGGACGCGCCCGAAGTGCGCGAGCTCGATGCGCTGCAGCCTCTCGGTGAGCCAGATCACGAGCTGTGTCAGGACCGGGTTGCCCGCCCGATCGACGATGACGCGGTGAAATGCCGCATCGGATCGCAGGGCTTGCGCCGGGCGGCGCCCGGCGATGGCAGCGCTCATGGCGGCGTTGGCGTCGCGCATGGCCTGGAGGTCCTCCTTCTGCAGGTGTGCGAACGACAGGCGCAGGGCAGTCACGTGCAGCGCCTGTGCCACGGGATAGAGCTCGAGCAGGTGCCGCGGGACGATTCCACTCACGCGCGTCCACTGGTTGCGATGGCTCTCGATCAGCCCTTCATCCTCCAGCTTGCGCAGTGCCTCGCGTACCGGAGTGCGGCTCACTCCGAGTTGCTGTGCGAGGTCTGCGTCCCTCAGAACCTCGAGCGGCCGGAGCGTCAGATCGAGAATCAGTCCCTTCAACTGTCGATAGATGACTTCCCGCGATGGCTCGCGGTCGAGGCGATTGAGCGAGGCTGGCAAGGGCATGGTCGAGTCTTGCTGGGGCAGTAGTATGTAGTATATTACGTGCCACGCACCGCTTCAAAGGGAAGAGAGCGCCATGATCGATCACATCGAATTACGCACCCGCGACCTCGCAGCCAGCGTCCGTTTCTACGCCGCGGTACTCGAACCGCTCGGTTACCGGCAGAGTGTCGATGACGCGGCCAAGGGCTTCGGCGACGCCCGCGGCGCGGATTTCTTCCTCATCGCGGGCGAGCCCGCCGATCACGCCCACTATGCGTTCCGCGCGGCGAGCCGCGCCCTCGTGCGGGCCTGCTACGAGCGCGGCTCGCTCTTCAACGCGCTCGATCGCGCGCCGGCCCTGGCCCCGCACGTGCACCCGAATTACTACGCCGCCTACCTGCGCGACCCCGACGGCAGGCTCATAGAGTTCACCTGCCACGAGGCGGAGTAACGAGCGGCTCGTGAAGAGAGACGGCGCCGCGGCACAGGCCGCACACGGGCACGGCCGCAGCGCCGAGCGAAGTTTACTGGACCTTGATCGTCGTCGGCTTCTTGGCCTCGGCCTTGATCTTCGGTACGTGTATCGTCAGCACGCCGTCCTTTGATTCAGCACGTATCGCAGAGGGGTCGGTGCCTTCGGGAAGCGCGAAGCTGCGCGAGAAGCTGCCGTAGAAACTCTCGACCCTGTGGAACTTCTCGTCCTTGCGCTCCTCCTGCTGTCGCCGCTGACCGCTGACGGTGAGCATGCCATCCGCGACCGTCACGGTGACGTCTTCCTTCTTCACAGCCGGCAAGGCGGCGCGGATCAGATACTCCTGGTCGGTCTCGCTGATATCCGCAGACGGCGACCACTCAACACCCTTCTCACCGCTTCCAGCCAACCGTGCCCATCTCTCGAACATGGTCGGAAAGCGGCTGAACATCTCATCCATTCCACCAAACGGTTCCCAGCGGATCACATTCATGACATTTCCTCCTGCCTCAGCCCGTCGGGGGCGCCTCAGGGCGGTCATTGTCCGCCAACGCGGGAAAGAAGTGCGCGCAGCCTCGTGACGGTCGCATGACGACGCGCGACCAAGCCCGCGCCAACGCTGTTAGAGGCTCATGAGTCAGAGCAGCCCTCAAGCTGACGCTGCGGGCACCACTGGCTGCAGCTCGCCGCTGCGGCCCGGGGTCGGCCCTCAATGCTCGCGGGCGAGCACGGCGCGGATTGCCCGCAGCTCTTTCGTCTTTTGTGCGCCGACCCTTGGGTAAGCGAGGTGGAGCTCCTCGACCGCCTCGACGATGGCTGCCGCGACGACCAGGCGCGTGAACCACTTGTTGTCGGCCGGCACCACGAACCACGGCGCCTGCCGGGAGGCGGTGGCCCTGATCGCCTCTTCATAAGCGCGCATATAGTCGGACCAGTAGCCGCGCTCGCGAACATCGGATATCGCGAATTTCCAGTGCTTCTGCGGTTTGTCGAGCCGATCGAGAAAGCGCTTCCTCTGCTCCTCGCGCGACAAATTGAGGAAGAACTTGAGGACGACCGTCCCCTGCCGGGAAAGGAAGCTCTCGAAGCTTGCAATATCGGTAAGGCGCTCGTCCCAGATGTTCTTGCTCACGCAAGGCGCGGGCAGCCGCTGCGCCTCGAGTAGCGCGGGGTGCACGCGTATGACGAGGACCTCTTCGTAGTAAGAGCGGTTGAAGATGCCGATACGGCCACGTTGCGGCAGGCACTTCACGTGGCGCCACAGGAAATCATGGTCGAGCTCTTCTTCCGAGGGCTGCTTGAAGGAGAACACCTGGCAGCCCTGCGGGTTCAGACCCGACATCACGTGCTTGATCGTGCTGTCCTTGCCGGCGGCGTCCATCGCCTGGAAGATGAGGAGCAACGACCAGCGGCTCTCGGCATAGAGCAGATCCTGTTCCTTCGCCAGCCATTCGACACCGCGCTTGAGAAGCTCGGCCGCCTCGCCTTTGTCGACCTTCAGACCGCGCGTGTCGCGCGGATCGAAATCCTTCAAGCGGAATCCCTTGCCGGTCGTGATGAGGAAGGGCTGAACGTATTTGTCGAGTTGCCTGAGGATCTCGTTTTTCGGCATGACGGCGCCTGTTTTGCGTAGGGACTTCGTACAAGAGCCCGTGAGCAGCACCCGGACCCTATGGGACTGGCGTCCCACGCGTCAACTGCGCCTGGACGGCGCCTCGCGCTGGCAAGCGCGCTCACCGATACGCTCGCGAGCCCGTTAGCGCCAAACGCGCGCCGCGTGCCGAATATGTTCAATCGATGCGCGATGCACGCAGAAGAGGATTGTGAGTTCGCGTTCGTCTATCCTGTGCCGGCGGAACAAGAACAATCGTCAAGTCTGTTCGATCGATCGCAGGGATGTTTTTTTCGGGGAAGTGACTCATGGATTACAGCGTTGAAGAGATTCAACCGAATGTCTGGCGTGTCAACATCGAGGGCATCATCCGCATCATTCGCTATCGCCACGGCAACATGACTTTTGCGCCCTGGGACGTGACGAGCGCCGAAGGCCGCACATTGTGGAGCGCCGCATCGCTCGAGTCGGCCTTCCGCTGGATTCAGGCGCGCACCGGCCAGCCGGTGGAAGCGCTGTTTGCGCAGGCGCTGCTCGAGCACAGCGCGCGCAGCGGATCCTCGGCAGGGCAGGCGCCGCAGCAGTCGACCGAGGCAAGAAATGAAAAGCGGACGGGGAGCGGAACACCGGCCGGCGGGCGCGGCGAATAACGACTTCTAGGCTAGGCGGGCGGTGCCAGCTCGCCGAGCATGGTGGGGATGAGCTCGCTCACGGTCGGGTGGATGCGAACGCCGTGCTGCACCACGGTGTAGGGAAGATGCCCGTACATGGCATCGACCAGAGTTTGCACCACCTCATCGCCGTCCACGCCGAGAATGGCCGCGCCCAGAATCTGCTTGCTGCCCGCATCCACCACGACCTTCATGAAGCCCTGGCTTTCGCCCTTCTCCAGGGCACGCGCGACATCGCTCATGGGCATGCGCCCGATCAGAATTTTGTAGCCATCGCGCTGCGCTTCGGCCTCGGTGCGGCCGAGACGACCGAGCGGCGGATCGGTGAAGAGGCCGTAGATCGGGATGCGGTCGCTGACTTTGCGATCGGCGCCATCCAGCAGGTTGTCGGCGACGATCTCATAGTCATTATACGAGGTGTGCGTGAAGCCACCGTGCCCGTTGCAGTCACCCAGGGCGTAAACCTCCGGGACACTGGTGTGCAACGTATCATCGATCTTGATGTAGCCACGGTCATCGGTCTCGATTCCGGCCTCGCGAAGACCCAGGTCGTCGGTGTTCGGTATGCGACCGACGGCGAGCAGCACGTGCGTGCCGGACACGCGAGGCGCGCCCGAAGTACAGTCCACTTTGACCTCGACACCCGACGGCGCCGATTCGAGCGCGACACACTTCGCGTCGAGTCTGATCGCGATGTCTTCCGCCGCGAGGATATTCTCGACGGCCTTGGATACATCCGGATCCTCGCGTCCGATCAAGCGCGAAGCCATCTCGATGATGGTGACGCGGCTGCCGAAGCGGCGGTACATCTGCCCGAACTCGAGTCCCACGTAGCTCCCGCCGACGATGACGAGGTGCTCGGGCACGAAATCAACATCCATCATGCTTTCGTTCGTCAGGTATGGGACCTCGCGAACGCCAGGCATTTCGGGTATGCGCGGCCGCGCGCCGACATTGATGAAGATGCGCTCGGCGGTCAGTGTGTCGGCACCGACCGTGACGGTATGGGCTTTGACGAATCGGGCCTGTCCCCGATAGACGCTGACGTTGGCAAGTCCGCCCAGCCACTGCTCGAGATACGTCCTCGAGCTTTCGACCAGGGCATCCTTGCGCGCCTTGACTCGGGGCATGTCGATCCTCACGGGACCAACCTCCACTCCATATTCCCGCGCTCGCCGAGCCAGGCGGGCGACGTAGGCGCTCGCGATCAGCGTTTTCGTAGGGGTACAGCCGTTATTCACGCAGGTACCGCCAAAGTGCCCGCGCTCGATCACGGCCACATGCATGCCGGTGTTCGCGAGTCGCGCCGCGAGTGAGGGCCCCGCCTGTCCCGTGCCGATGATGATGGCGTCGTAAGGATTCATCTGTCCTCCTGAGGCGCTAGGAGCGTATTGTATTCTCGGCGCCGATTCCGCAAGAAAGTGCGAGTACCTTTGCCTTCCCCGAGCGGAGCATCCGCACGGCTCTCCGCAACGCTTCACTGGGTGCGCAAGCGCTGGAAGGTTCTTACGCTTTCAACCCTCGCTTTCGGGGCGTGTGCCCCTGCCGGCTCCGAGCCGACTGCGGGCTCGTGGCTGGATGCGGCTCACTTCGAGTCATGGAACCGGCCCGGCATGCCGATTCCATCGGCTCCGCAGGGGGAGAAGAACGCGAACCCGCGCTGCCGCGAACTGGTGCGAGAGCCCGCGTCCGAGGTCGAGCAGCAGGTGCATGCGCACGGTTGGGACCTGGTCGGTCCGACGGCCGAAGGCCACGAGGTCCTCGTGATCATCGGAGCTGCCAACTACGACGGCATGTGTCGTCCGCGACAGTATCAGGAGTTCGTTTTCGTGCGCGGTGGCTTTGCCGGCACGCTCTCTCCACATCCGATGGATAGCCGTACGGACGGCGCGCTCGGTCGCGTCACCGTCCCGAGTGATCGAAGGCTGGAGGCTCAGTACGCGCGATACGCTGCTGCCGATCCCCTGTGCTGCCCGTCGCGAACCACCCGCGTCGTCTTTGACATCGAGAAGGAGCCGCCGGTGCTCAGACCGGTATCGGCTTCGACGTTCCCGACTCGCTCGACGGCTGGGCAGTGATCCAAAGCGCCCGCGGCAGTTGCCGCAGGAGAGTTCGCTCAGGCGCGATAAACCAGCGCGCCGTTGCCGAGTGGCTGAGCAGCAGGTGTGAGGGTTGCCGGGTCGACCTTGCCCGGTCCCATGATGTGCATCACCGGGACGCCCTGAGCGAGCAGGTAGTCGCTGATGATGCGACGATGGCAGCGCCACCACACCGCCTCCGAACACATGATCGCGCAACGCCGGCTATCAGCCAGATCGCGAAGCCGGGCAAACCCGGCACTGAACGCCTCGGTCGCCGCGTAGTCCGCATAGTTGCGAAACGACTCGTTGTGCCAGAAGGTGTTGGGGGAGGGTGGTGCGCCGCGCGGGTGGTGGCGGCGGCCGCCGAGCTCGGGAAAATGCTGATAAACGATGCCGAACTCTTCGAGTGAGACGGGCAGCGCTTCCAGGTTGAACTGTGGATTGGTGCGCGAGCGGGGGATGGCCCTGACATCGGCCACCACCTCGATGGCAGACTCCCCGAGCAAGGCTCCGAACTCCGGAATCGTGCGGGTCGAATGGCCAATGGTGTAAACGGGCACCGTGAGGGTTCGTGTCTCGGTCATCGAGTCGCCGGTTCGTGCATCTGTCGGAGCGAAAGCCTGGGCAGCGCAGCAAGCGCTGCCGATCGGACCTAGGTCCGATTTCAAAGCCTACCGCTTCCTGTCACACTGAGTCGCCCGTGGCGGAGTTGAGCTGCGGGCGCTCGATGGGAGTGGTGTCTGGAATGTCCTCAATGAGCAACCTTTTCTCGACCTATGCGGCCAACTTCATCGCGCGCCTCGACGGACCGATGCATTTCAGATTCTTCATGCAGCCGCTGGTGGCCATAGTGCTCGCCATCCGTGACGGCAGCAGGGATGCGCACGAGGGCCGCAGACCCTGGGCGTGGAAACTCGTCCATGTCCCCGAGCAGCGTCATGCTCTGCTCGCCGATGGCTGGAAAGGAATTGGACGCATTTTCCTGATCGCCATCGCGCTCGATGTCATCTACCAGTTGATCGAGTGGCACACCCTCAGACCCCTTGGGGCGCTCCTGACCGCAATTGTTCTCGCCGTGGTCCCCTACGTACTGGTGCGCGGACCCGTCAACCGGGTGCTGCGTCACTTCGGCGCTCACGGCAAACAGGTTTTGGGCCCCAAGGCGTAACGCCGCCAGGCTACGCCTCAACGGCAGCGTCAAACACGACCTGGTCGTGCCACCAGAGCCGTTCAAACACCGCGCGGGTCGTATCGCGCCCGTTTTCACTCCCCAGCATCTCGCGGATCCTGCGTTTCCCGTCGATCGCTTCGAGCAACCGCATCTCGTGTCGGGAGATGGCAAGAAAGATGTCTGTATGCGGATGACCGCGATTGATCAGTATCGCCGCGACACCAGGTGGCAAGCGTTCCCGAACGGTGATGGTGTCAGCCGCGCGGATCGGGATGTACCCGAGCCAGCCATCGCCATCGAAACTGATCCGCGGGATGAGGGGATTGTCGTCGCGATAGACGATCGCACTGTGGCGCATCATGTTGCCACGGAACAGCTCAGCGGCGGCGTATCGATCCTCGGGCGCTAGCGGCGCCGTCCGCAGAGTGACCGGAATCCGGGACATCAGGCCGGCCTCGAGACTGTACGGAGCCTGCCTCAGCCAGCGTCCGAGCGTCAGGCCGTTCTCGTTGAGAAACGAGAGTAACTGCGGCACTGAGTAGGCGCGGTCCTGCGGATGGAGGAGCGCATCCGCAAGGCCGGCCTCGCTGCGGAAATCCGGCGCCTCTTGCAACAGCCTGGTCAGCGGATGGGCTGCGGGCAGAGCCTTGAGGGTCAGCAGGAGCTCACCGATGTCGCCTTCGGCCGCACGAAAGCCGACGCGCCTGCAGAACTCCTGCAGCATATAGATGCCGCTGCGCCCGTAAGGTGCATACACCATGAGATGCATCGCGCCCTGCGGCTCGAGCATGCTGCGCAACGCACGCAGCCCCGCGGCCGGGTCGGGCAGATGATGCAGTACCCCGGTGCAGACGATCTGGTCGAAGGTTCTTCCGAGATCGGCTGCCCGCTCGAGCGGCAGCTGCTCGAGCAGAAGGTTGTCGAGCTTGTACCGGCGCTTCAGCTGCTCGGTGTGCTGGAGGCTGGTTGCGCTGAAATCGATGCCCGTGATCCGAGCGGCCGGCCAACGAAGGGCATACTTGGCTGCCTGCGAGGTTCCGCATCCGGCAACGAGGATCGAGTAGTCCTCGCGGTACGGTCTCGTCGGCCAGAAAAGATGAAAGTCCGCCCGGCGGCGCTCGCGATCCTGCCATCGCTGGCGGTAGGCGTCGAGGTCATCGATGGGCGGGGGATACGGATACCGGTCGTAGAAGGCCTGGACTTCCACGGACGTCCTCACATGTTGCCCGCGGATTATGCACTGACAGCAGAGGGCCGGTTAGTTTCGCAGCGTGAGATCGAGCCACGCTTTCGCAGTCCCCGCAGGGCCGACGCCCTGCGGGGATTGCGCCGGTTAATCGAGCCGAAGCTCTTCCACGTCAAGCGGCCTTGGGTTTCGACACCGACGCCAGCACTTCGTCCAGATTGAAGGACGCCGGCTTCTGCCGTGGCGGAAACTTGGCGAAGTCGGAGATCTGCTCGGCGACCACAGCCTGGCAGAGATAGAGCTGTGGCGCGTGGTTGACTATCCAGTCCCAATAGGTATTGGAATTGAAATCAGCCCGTTCGAACGGATCGCGACGCAGGCTGAAGATGTGCGGCACCCGCAGCTTCACGAGCGGCTCCGCCCAGACGTTCATCTGGAAGGCGCGCTGCACGGCAAACTGCAGCTTCCAGTCACCAATGCGCACCGCCATCAGGTCCCCGTCATCGCTGAAGTAGACGAGTGATTGCCGCGGACTTTCCTTCGCCTGCCCGGTGAAGTACGGCAGCATGTTGTAGCCATCCAGGTGGACATTGAAGGTCTTGTCGCCGACCTTCGTTCCCTTCAGCAGTTTTTGCGTGACGTCCGGGTCGCCGGCGGCCGCCAGCAGGGTCGGAAACATATCGATGTGGCTGACGATGCCGTTGAATACCGTGCCGGCCTTGATCTTGCCGGGCCAACGGATGAAGGCCGGCACCCGCCAGCCGCCTTCCCAGTTGGTGTCCTTCTGGCTGCGGAATGGGGTCGTGGCGCCATCCGGCCAGGTGTCATTCTCGGGTCCGTTGTCGGTCGAGTACATGACGATCGTGTTGTCGGCAATGCCGAGCTTATCGAGCTTGTCGAGGATCATGCCGATCTGCTCGTCGTGCACCACCATGCGGTCACTGTAGGGATCCTGCCCGCTCTTGCCGAGATTCTTCTCGGCGACGTGAGTGCGGAAGTGCATGGCGGTTGAGTTGTACCAGAGGAAGAAGGGCTTATCCGCTTTAGCCTGCTGCTCCATCCACTCGATCGCGCGCGCGGTGATCTCCTCGTCGATAGTTTCCATCCGCTTCTTGGTGAGCGGACCCGTGTCCTTGATCTTCTGTTTCCCAACGCGGCCCCAGCGCGGCTGCTCCGTCGCATCGTCCTTGTCGGTCGCGACACAGTCGAGCACGCCGCGCGGCCCGAACATCTCCTTGAATTTCGGATCCTTCGGATAGTCCGGCAGCTCCGGCTCTTCCTCGGCATTCAGGTGGTAGAGGTTGCCGAAAAAGACATCGAACCCATGCACCGTCGGCAGGTACTCGTTGCGGTCGCCGAGGTGGTTTTTGCCGAACTGGCCCGTGGCATAGCCGAGCGGTTTGAGCAGCTCGGCAATGGTCGGATCCTCTTTTTGCAGCCCTACGGTAGCCCCTGGCATGCCGACCTTCGTGAGACCCGTGCGAATGGGATTCTGTCCGCAGATGAAGCAGGCGCGACCCGCGGTGCAGCTCTGCTGCGAGTAGTAGTCGGTGAAAGCTGCGCCTTCGTTGGCCACGCGATCGATGTTGGGCGTGCGGTATCCCATCATCCCGCGACTGAAAAAAGAGCAGTTCCAGATTCCGATGTCATCGCCCCAGAGGATCAGGATGTTGGGCTTTTTCGCGGCCATGGTTTATTCCTTTAGGTCGGACGGAAGGAGCATGAACGCGTAGAGAGGAAGCCTCGGCGCGTACACGCGGGTGACGGAAACCTACGTGCGACGCCGCTGCTTGTCAGTGGGACCAAGGGCGTATCCCCGCGCCGTCAGGTCGCCGCCTCGTGCGACCTGAGCCTTGGGCGACGCGCCGCGCCCCGCAATCGCGCAGGCGATGAGCGCGTTACGGTCGGCTACTTCGACGATGACGTTTGGATTACGTTCTGCGCCCCCGCGGCGACACAACCCGTGCCGCCCTCGGCGCAGACCACCAGGTAGGTGGCGCGCTTGTCGCACCCGGCGACACCGACGGTGTATTGAGCGCGCTGCGGCGGCGCCCAGCGGGGATTCACGACCTCCGACTGGATCATTTCCTTGCTGAGGACTTCAGCAGTCGCCGTCGGACAATTGAGCTCGAATTTGCCGCGCTGCTTGGCGACCTGAGTGGCGTCCGCCTGCATCTCATCGACCATCTGCTGTTGCGACTGGCAGCCACCCAACAGCAGCACAATGGCGACGGTGCCCATCGCAAGAGAACTCTTCATGACGTGCCCTCCCGGAGCTTTTGATTTGATCATGCAACACCGCCCATTTACGGCAAGCGTTACGCCGGATCGCGACTTCGTCCGCAGTGTCGGCCCCGTCCCGGGCGGGCACAATCGGACATTTGGCCTATGCGGGGAGGCTGGCAGCGCTGACGCTTGCGGTCTCAGTCGCTTTCGGCGCAATCATAGACCGTCTCCCCCTCGACCCGCTGAGCGACCGCGTGCTTGCCGTGACGCGCGCAATCGGCTTCGGCCTGTTCGAGCGCCCGGGCCTCGCCCGAATCCACTGCGTTGCTCTCAGCCGTTTCATCCGGAGCCGATTGGTAAGCGAGTTGTGGCGAACCCGCGCACGCTGCGAGGACCGCCACGGAGACCACGCGGCAGATGAAGGGAAGCCATTTCATGCTCGTGCTCCGCTACGACGTTCAGTGGTTGCTGGGCTGACAGGAGGTCATCGCGTCAGCTCGTGTCGATGCTCGCCACTCGCCCGTCGTCCCGCATGCTGTCAACGACCGCCTGGCAACGCTCGTCCGGGCCGGGGCCCTGAAGTCGCAGATTCACGTGCGTGTCGTCGACGATACGCACCAGATACAACCGGTACTCGATGTGATTACCGAGAAGAGAGCTGATGAAGGCGTCGTTGCCGGGGTTCGGCACGTCAGGAGTCACTTCGACCGAAAGGCCCATCGAGCACTGCGGCGGTGCAACGGGTGGATCAGCGCTCACGGCGTAAGTTGTGAGTAGTGCGGCGACAGCCGCGGCCGCTGTCGCTGCGTCTCTGCGGCCGGCAGCGGTTCGTACCATGTCCATACCTGCCCCTGCTCTCCAGCTGCGAACACCACGCAGGCTACGCAGCCTCCCTGGGCGTGCAGCGACACTGACACATCGTCGGCCCTCGATCTGAGGTCGGGAATCAGACCAAGGTCCAATGAGGCAGCACGCCATCGGCAGCCACGCTCGAGCTCAACTCCCATGCAAGGGGGACCCGAGCTCCGGCGCGGCCGGAATCCACCAATCCGTCCCGCGCGCGGTGGTCACGTATTCCGGCCAACGGTACTCGAGCGGCGGGGCGAAGTCGTGGGGAAGGAGCGGCGCGATGAAACGTGCGCCGCCGGTTCGCTCGGCAAACTCCGCGCGTGCGGCAGCGACGGTGTCCGGCCGGGTGAGCAGATCGAGCAGCGTGCCGGCGATCGTCTTGGCGGCTACTGCGACGGTGGGGTCGATACACGGGCTCAAGCCGCCGAGCGCGTTCGATACCCACGCAGGATAGCCGGCGTAGCCGGGCGGCACGGCGAGCATCGGCCTTGCGACATAGAGCCTGACCGTCGGCGTGTACCAGCTCATCTCGACGTAGTCGTCGGACGTCCAATGTGTTTGCCAGGCCGGCATCTGCTCGCGCAGGCGCCCCTCCGCGACTTGCGGCTCGATCAGCTCTTCGCAGGCCGGGAGGAACGGCCGTGCCATGGGTGCGAGACCGAGATTGCGCTGGATCTCCTGCGCGAGCGCGATCGCCTTCGGACCGTAGCGCGGCGGCCCGACCGCCGCCAGGTTGTCATACGTCAGAGCGGCGAGAACATGGTTGGCGACGCCAGGGCGGGTGCGCGAGACCCAGCGCTTGACGACCCGGCAGTGCGCGACTGCGGCGGCGTGGTCGGCGTTGCGGTCGAGCACCTCGAGGATCGAGTCCGCCATGCGGATCTCAGGCGCGCGCCAGGCGTAGTTGAGCTGTGCGAGCTGCGCCGGCAGGTTGTCGGCGGTCGCCTGGCCGGCTGTCAGGATCGCCTCATTGAGCGACCAGCCGCCCGTGTGGGCGAGCATCGACTCCGTGGTCGCTTTCGTGAGCGCGTACATCGTGAAGAGCGCGACGTTGGCACCGGGCGCGCGCGCCGCGGAGTGCGCGGCAGCGATCGGGCTGTCATGCGCAGCCGCGCTCCAGGTCTCAGGCTCGTCGCAGATGAAGGAGTAGATGCGGCTGCAGTACGCGCCGCAGTGGGTGTCCCATCGCGTGGTGTTGCACAGGGGCAGCATGTAGAAGGGGTGGAAGCTCACCATCGCGTCGATGCCGTCGTAGTAACCCCTCAGGCCATGGACGAGCTTCGAGCCCTGCACTTTTTCGGCCGGCTCCCCGAAGAAACGCAGCGTCCCGGTCACACCGGCCGTCTGCATCGCGTGTTGCGTGGCGAGGATGCCGGCGAGCGCTCCGATGCCGAGAGCCGAGTGCGGGTCGGTGTGACCCGGCGCGAACTCGGACAATCCGGGACGGGGGCCGCGCGCAGTAGCGGCCGCCTGACAATTGCCGGGCACGGCATCGTACTCGGCATAGCCGGCAACGGTCGCTCCGGGTCCGTTCGACCACTCGGCCGCGAACGCGGTCGGCATGCCGCCGCTCCCTGACTCGACCCTGAAGCCGGCCCGCTGCAAGCGCTCGACGAACCATGCGGCAGAGCGATACTCGCGCCAGGCCGGCTCGGCGAACTCCCAGATCGTGCGGTGCCATTCCGAGAGTGCTTCCCGCTGCGCCTCGACCCAGCCATGGGCCAACTCTTTGACCGCTGTCATGCGGCTGGCTTCGCGTAGTGATCGGCGCCCATGAAGTGGAGCGATACATAGGGGACATCGCCGATGACCCAGGAGTCGTGTGGCTCGGGGGGTATGTAGAAGAGGTCACCCGCGCGCATTTCGATGACTCGGCCATCCGCGAAGGCCGCAGTGGCCGAGCCGGCGACCACGAGTCCGACGTGCTCGACCTGGCAGCGGTCCTGTCCCAAGTTGCGGCCGACGTGCTCGGACCAGCGCCAACCGGGTTGATAGGTGGCGCGCCCTATGGTCATGCCGCCGATCCGCACGAGCTCGAATCGGCCCAGGGGCATCTCGCGGACTTCATCCGGACACTCGAAGCGCTTCAAAATCATCTGAGTTTTGCTCATGGACTTTTCCCATCCCGGTGAGGCAATGCCGCGCGGCGGACCCGCGGTGACGACTGCCCGCGCCAGATCCGCTAGGCTTGCAGTGTGCTACCCCGGCATTTTCTTTCCAAGACTGACACCGTCACGCGCCCGTGGCTCGATCCGGCGTGCCCCGCTGCGGTGTCTGCGTTGGAGCACGATCCCTTCTACGCGTATATCAGCGCGGAGTTTGGCGCTGACCCTATGCGGCGGCGCTCGGCGTTGGCGGCATATTTCGACTATTCCATCCGACAGGGAGCGCAGATCGGTCGGGTCGTGCACCTGGAGGAAGCCGACATCGGGGTTGCAGTTTGGCTGCTTCCACAGAGCGATGATGTACAGGAACGCGAGCGGTCGCGGAAGCGTGCTTACCTGCACGCGGTTCTGGGCGAGTACGGCTGTGAGCGCTACGAAAGAATCGTCGCATACATGAGTGCCCGCGCCGGCACGGTCGTTGGCAAGGAGTCGTGGTATTTGTCCATTGTTGCTATCGCTCCGCAGGCGCAGGGCCGCGGACTTGGCGCTCGGCTGCTCGCGCCAACTCTCGCGGAAGCCGACGCGGCGATGGCGGTCTGCTACCTCGAGACGTTCAACCCCCGCAGCCTGCATTTCTACGAGCACCTCGGCTTTGTGACCCGGGCAGAATTCGATGAGCCGGCGACGCGAGCTCAGTACACCATCATGGTTCGGGCGCCTCGAAATAACCCGGGCGATCGAGATCGGCGCTACCGTGATAATGTGACCGACGGCTCCTGACTTGGCATTGCGCCGGCCACCAGCGGAGATCGCCTGGAGAAGCGCGTGACGGTTTCAGCTTCGACCCCACCCTCACGAGCGGGTGCGGTCTTCCTGTACTTCACTCCGCTCACGCTGCTCGTGTTTCTCGTGTTGCCGAACGGCTTCCTGCTCGATATCGCGACCTCTTTCATGCTGAAGAACCAGGTCAGAGCGACGCCGGAGCAGGTCGCGAGCTTTCGACTGCTGACAGCCGTCCCGGTGTACCTGTCCTTCTTCTTCGGGCTGGCGCGCGACCTGTGGAATCCCTTCGGCCTGAGGGATCGGGGACTCTTCATGATCTTCGGCACGGTGACAGCCGCCGTGTTCCTGTGGATGAGCACCTTCCCGGTGTCCTACTGGGGGCTGCTCGCCAGCATGTTTGTCGTCATGCTCTCGTTCGGGTTCGTCGCGGCGGCGGCGCGCGGTCTGCTGGCGCTCATCAGCCAGGAGCAGCTCATGTCCGGGCGCTTGAGTGCGCTCTGGAATGCCGTCTCCTCCGCACCTTACGTCTTCGGTGCATTTGCAGCGGGTTATCTTTCCGGACTGACACCCGCGCACATGTTCACGCTGGTCGCGGTGCTGTGCGCGGCGATTGCCGTTTACGGCCTGTGGAAACCGCGCGCGGTCTTCAGCGACGCCTATGACCTTCCCTCCGCCCAGGGGACGACTCTGCGCGGCGATCTCAAGCGCCTCATCAGGCATCGGGCGGCTTACCCTGCCGTACTGCTGGTTTGCCTGAGTCAATTCGAGCCGGGCTTCAATACACCGCTGCAGTTCTACCTGGCGAACGATCTCCACGCACCCGACTGGGTGTATGGGGACTTCCAGGCAATCATGATCGCAGGTTACATCCCGGCAGCGGCGCTGTACGGCTATCTGTGTACACGCGTAGCCTTGAGATGGCTGCTGTTATGGGCCACGTTGCTATGGCTGCCGGCCGCGATTCCGCTCCTCCTGATTCATTCGAGCGCGAGCGCTCTGTGGTGGGTTGTGCCTATCGGGTTGATCAATGGCTTCGCCTTTGCGGCGTACTGGGATCTTTCCATGCGCTCGTGCCCTCCGGGGTTGCAGGGCGCGCTCATGATGCTGGTAGCGGGTATGTACGAACTCGCCTACCGCGGCGGCGATTTCGTCGGCACCAAACTCTACGCCAGCAGCGCCACGCACGGTTTTTTGTACTGTGTTATCGCAGGGACTGCGACCTCGGCGCTGATGCTGGCCGTGTTGCGACTGATTCCGAGGGAGCTCATCGCGACGGCGGACGGTGAGCGCAACCCCAAAGTGGAAGCCGAGTTGCTCGCCGAGATCTCGCCAGCCGTGTCGGCCGGCAGCGCTGTGCGCCGCTAGCGCCTGCCCAGGCGCGGCACCGGTCCTCGTGCGGCAACCAACACGACACCGTGCTCTTCGATGAAGGCCAGGGCGTCAGCCGCGCTCATCATGCGTCAGGTGCCGATTTTCACGGAACGTTCTGGCGATAGACGATGAATCCCGAGCGCTCTGCGACCTGATCGTAGAGCCGCCGCGCGACCAGATTGGTCTCGTGTGTCTGCCAGTAGACGCGCGCTGAGCCCGCCTGCGCCGCGCGCCGGTACACCGCCTCAATGAGTGCACGTCCCACGCCCGTGCGCCGCAGCGACGGCACCGTAAATAAGTCCTGCAGGTAGCAGATCGGCGCGAGCAGCGTCGTGCTGCGGTGGAATAGATAGTGTGTGAGGCCAACGAGCCGGCCGTCGAGCTCCGCGACGAGCGCGTACACGGGCTCATCGTCAGCAAAGAAGCGCTTCCAGGTCGCCGCCGTGATCTCTGACGGTAGTGCGGTCGGGCCGCTCCGTCCGTAGAAGGCATTGTAGCCGTCCCATAAGGGTAGCCATTGCTCGTGGTCCGACGGCGAGATGTCGCGAATCACCACCGGTCCATTCATTCTCCGCCTCGCTTGCGAGCCTTGAGGTGGGTGGGGCGCAACTCGCCACGCTCGAGCACCAGGACCAGCTGCCGCCAGTTGTTGACGAAATGCTCGGCCCGCTCGGCGCCGATTCGCTCGGTGACCAGCGATCGCAGCTCGCCTTCGAGAGCCGCCCGCTCGCGGCGTGCGAGGTCGCGATACCACTCGCTGCGGTCGCGCGCCTCGATGTCGATGAACCCGACGTGGGCGAGCGCCGCAACAGTCTCGGCCATGTTCGCCATGTTGTAGGCAATGCCCTCGAGGCGGAAGTACTCGAGCATCTCCGCCGAGTACGCGCCAGTCCCGCCCCGCAGCCAGTCGCTCACGATCAGACTGCCGCCCGGCCGCAGCAGGCGGTAGGCGTCGGCAAACACCGCTGCCTTGTCGGGAATCTGCACGATCGCATCTTTGGAAAAGACGACATCGAAACTGTCCCCGGCGAGCGGCAGGGGTCCCGGCTTGACGCAAAGCGAGGTGACCTGTGCGCCAAGGCCCGCGCGTTCGATCCGCTGGGTCATGGTGTCGAGGAGCCCTGGATCGACGTCGACACCGAGCACCACTCGCGCACCATGGCGGGTGATCAGGAGCTCATCGACCGCACCGAGTCCACAGCCGATGTCGAGCACGCTGCAGCCTGCGATGTTACTTCCCTCGAGAAGGTACGCGACCTCGGCGGCACCGCCGGGCGAGAGGAACCCCTCGCCCCACAGCAGCTGCAGCAGCGTCTGCATGGCCGCATCGTATTCGCCGATCTCGCTCGGCTGATCAGTCTTCACGGCCACATGCTGTCCCCTGGCATGGGCATCGCGCTCTGAGAGTTGGTCCGCTGCGTTATTTCGGCCGCGGAGGCTCGCCGTGCGGAGGCGGCTCCGCGTGCTGCGGGGGTGCTGCGTGCGGAGCGGGCGCATGCGCGGCCTGCATCTCAGCCGCCTGTCGTTGCTGCAGGAACTGGGTCTGCTGATAGTGCTGGTGCTCCATTTGTGCCTGCGCCTGTGCCCTCGCCTGCGCCTGCGCGTTGGCATTCTGCTGGGACATGTAGGCGTGATCGCGCTGTTGCATCTGGGAGAGCTGTTCGCGCTCCTGTTGGTGTCGTGCCTGCAGCTCGGCCTCCTGACGCTGGTAGTCGGGCGCTTGACTCGCCACGGGTTTCGACGCAGGCGGAGGGGCCTGGGGTTTCGGCAGGTCCTGGGCATGTACGGTGACCGGGCCTCCCGCCCGACTCGCACTCACGGCGTGCGAGTCGAAGGCGCCCGGCCTCGTGGTCGCGGCGATCTGAGGTTTGCCGTGATTCACCGAAGCGACGAGCTCTGGACGTGTCGCCGCGCTCTCGCGATGCTGGACCTGCACGGAGGTCGCCGGGACACGGTGCTCGTGCGCCACGCGCTGCTCCTCGGCGGTCGGCTGAGCCGTGAGCCCTCCGGGGCCGCCGACATAACTAACGCGATTGACGGTGGTTTCGTTCACTACGGTCTTGTTGTAGACGTTGGTGATATTGACGTTGGTCACGTTGTTGACTTCGCGGTTGTACCAGAAGCGGTTGTCGCGCCACTCACCGCCCCAGTAGCCGTGGCCCGGATAGCCAAAGCCGTAGTTCACCCCTCCGTAGAAGCCGATCTGCGGTGCCCAGTAGCCCGGGCTCCACACGTAAAATCCCTCCGACCAGCCCCAGTAGCCGGGAGTCCACAGCAGTCCGACGGCCGGCGGCTCCACCCAGGTACCCGGGACCCAGAAGTACCCGTACGGACCGTAGCTCCAGTATCCGGGCACCCACAGGTATCCCGGTCCCGGAATCTCCGGCTGTTCGTACACCGGTAGCGGTGGCGGTGCAATCATGACGGTAAGTTCGATCTGTGCGACCGCCGGTGTCGGCGACACGAGCGCACCAAAAGCCAGGGACGCTGCCATCAGCAACGCTGCAACGGGTGTCTTGATCATTGAGCTTCGCCTCACTGGTTATCGCGTCGCGAGCCGGACGAGCGGCCTGCAACTGTGCCCGTCCCTCGCCGACGATGCAATATCAGACATGAATCGCCGGTGAATGGTCGGCCGCGCTCCCCGGAAGACCGCGCGTTACGTCCCGCAGAAGGTCTGCAGCACGCGCTCGGAGGGTTGCGGCGGTAAAGCGTATGCGGCGACTTCGGGCTGATCCTCGTACGGCCGCCGCAGGATGCCGTCGAGCTTGCGGAAGAGAGTGTAGTCACCAACCTCGGCCGCATCGAGTGCAGCTTGCACACGGTGATTACGCGGAATGAAAGCGGGATTGACCGCACGCATCATGGCGACCCGCTCGCTCGTCGATTGTGGATCGCCCGCCAGGCGCTCCTGCCAATCCCGCAGCCAACCATCGAGTTCCGAACCCTCGGCGAACCGCGCCCGCCAACGCGCCGGCTCGCCCGGATTCTCCGCTGCCTGAGCGAGGCTGCGGAAGGTGAGCGTGAAATCCGCTCCGGCATGCTGCATGGCACTGAACAGGCGCTTGATGAGCACGGCATCGCCCGCCGCAGCCGATGAGAGACCGACCTTGCGGCGCATTCCTGCGAGGAAGCGAGCGTTGAATTCCTCGACGAAGGGCTCGAGCGCTTCGGTGGCGAGCGCTACGGCTTTGTCCTGTACGGGGTCGATCAGGAACAACAACGTCTCGGCGAGCCGCGCCAGGTTCCACTGGGCGATCGCGGGCTGGTTCGCATAGGCATAGCGCCCACCCTCGTCGATCGAGCTGAATACCCTCTTCGGGTCATAGTCGTCCATGAAGGCGCATGGACCATAGTCGATGGTTTCTCCCGAGATCGCCATGTTGTCGGTATTCATGACGCCATGGATGAAGCCAAGCAGCATCCAGTCCGTGACGAGCGCGACCTGGCGTTGCGCGACCCCCTTCAGCACCGCGAGCGCGGGCACCTGCGCCTCAGCAGCCGCGGGATAGTGTCGGCCGATGACATACTGGAGCAGCTCGCGCACCGCATCCTGATCACCGCGGGCGGCAAAGTACTGAAAGGTGCCGACCCGCACGTGACTCGCAGCCACGCGTGTGAGGATCGCGCCGGCGAGCGGACGCTCGCGAAACACCTGCTCGCCGGTCGTGACCACGGCGAGCGACCGCGTGGTGGGTACCCCGAGCGCATGCATGGCTTCGCTCACCAGGTACTCGCGCAGCATCGGCCCGACGACGGCCCGTCCATCGCCGCTACGCGAGAAGGGAGTGCGGCCTGCGCCCTTCAGCTGCAGGTCGCGCAGAACACCGTCGCGCGCTCGCAGCTCCCCCAGCAGGATGGCGCGCCCGTCACCCAGGCTCGGGACGAACACACCGAACTGGTGTCCGGCGTAGGCCATCGCGATCGGGTCTGCGTCCTCCGGCAGCACATTTCCGGAGAACACGGCGGCCGCCTCAGGCTCGAGCGCCTGCGGATCGAGGCCGAGATCCTCCGCGAGAGGCCGGTTGAGCACGAGAAGCTGTGGGTCTGCCACCGGTGTCGGCGCGACGCGCGCGTAGAACCTGCCCGGCAGGGACGCATAGGTGTGTTGGAAGCCGAATCGCATGGTCTCCGGAGCAGCCGCGGGAAGCTTCGATTCGAGGGCCGCTGCTGCTCCAGGCGCACAGTAACGGGTGAATCGGGGGCACCGCAAATCGCCTCGGTCACCCGCTGGGATTACCGCGGGTTGAGGGCTAGTGGCTGATGCTGGCCGCGTTCAGCAGTCCCACGGCAAACGACACGGTCGCGACCATCACGGCAGAGGCGACGTGCCCTTCCTCGATGCGCCGCGCCTGTTTGCGCAGCACGACGAGCACGATCAGCTGCACCAGACAGGTGATGCCGGCCCACAGGCACATTTCGAGAATCGACTCCGTGTAGTAGATCGAGGCAACGAGCGGTACGGCGAAGCCGAGCACCGCGCCCGCAAACGTTATGGCGACTGCGATGTTGTCGTGCTCGATCAAGGCGAACTCTTTGTAGGCGGTAGCCTTGGCATAGATATAAATGAATGCGCCGAGCAGCACCACGGCGACGCTGAGATAGGTCAGGAAAGCGGTGAACTCGGCAAGCATGGTGGCTCCTGTCAGAACCAGTGGGGTACGAAGCGGCTCTCATCGGTTGTGATGAGTCCCAACGACTCGCGGATGCCGATGCCGGCCGGCTCGCCGCCGATCACCCAGGAACCGATCACCGGATGTACGCCATCGAACGCGGGCAGCGGGCAAAGCTCCTGGTAGATGCAGCCTTCCGCCCCGTAGACGCCGTCAACTTCTGCGAGCGCCATTCCGTCCCGGATCAGGGTGACATTTTGACCCTCGCGCGACAGCAGCGGCTTGCGTGCATACGAGGAGAGGCCCTCCGGCGAGCGGTGAGTCTCGAGCAGGTTCGGGTGACCGGGGAAGTATTCCCAGAGCAGCGCCAGCATGCCCTTGGAGCTGAAGGCCGCTTTGTACATCGGCTCGACGAACAGGGTCTCGGCCTCGAGCAAGTGCATGGCGAACTCTTCGCGCATGAGCCATTCCCACGGATACAGCTTGAAAAGCTGCTGAATCGGGCGATCCGCGGTATCGACGAAGACTCGACGTGTCGCGTCCCAGCCGATCTCCGCCAGCTCGACGACTGCCCCGCCGCGGCCGCACTGCAACAGCGTGTCGAGCAGGTACGCACAGCAAACCCAATCCTCTTCCTGATCCGTGAGACAGGCCACCGCAACGGGCCCAGGATTGGGCAGTGCCGACCAGCCCGCGATCAGCCGCTCGTGGATGGAGTTGAACTGGTCAGCCTCCGGGTGAACTTCTTCCTTCCAGGTCCATTGAATAACCGCGGCTTCGAGCAGGCTGGTCGGAGTGTCGGCGTTGTACTCGAGCAGTTTCGGCGGTGACACACCGTCGAAGGCGAGGTCGAAGCGCCCGTACAGCGATGGCGCGTGGGAGCGCCATGAGGCGGTGAGCGCTGCATGAAATGCCTCCGGCACCGCGAGCTCGCCGAGGCGTCCCTCGGCGATCGCACGGTCGAGCGCCGCACCAAAGAGGGCGTGCAGCTCTCCTGTGGCAGCCTCGAGCGTGTCGACTTCGTCGGCGCTCAGCCGGTAACAGGCGTCCTCGGTCCAGTAGTCCGCCCGTGAGTGAAACGAGAGGCCTTGTGCCTCGACGCGCCGTGCGTAGTCCGCCCGCGGACTCACGCGCAGGCGCTGCATCAGCCGCCGCGTCCGGAACTGAAGCCGCGGCCAATGCCGCCGAACCCGCCGCGAGCATAGCTGCCTACGACCGAGGTTCGCCCGGAAAGGCTCCCTGAGGGCTCGATGCGTGCCGAGGTCGCGACCTGCTCCGAGCCGTCACGCCCGATGACGACGGGTCTGTTCCGGTCCGGATCCCAGTAGTAGCGCGGCCCGAAGTATGTGCCCGTTTGGTATTGTCCGGACGCCGGGCAGGACTCCTCGGTACCCCAGTCCTGCAAGCAGTCCTCGCGAGAGGCGTAGGTCGTCTGGCGGACATCGTAGCTGCGGCCGTGATTTCCGAGCGCCACGAGAGTGACGAGGCCTGTTGCACAAAGCACATTGACGGTCGCGTTGCCGCGAGCACAAGTGCAGCGACGCTATCCCGCCGGTCGCGGGCATGCAAGTACTCAACCCACAACCCGTGATTCCTTGCACATTCGTGCGTGTTGCGCCGAACAGTGGTTGAGTCACGCCGAGCCGCTGCAGTGGGCGGTCGGGGCCGGTCTACGCTATGTCAGGGACCTGGCGCGATCCGCACTCATGCGTGAAGCCTGACGCCGGGGAAAGGGGACTCATGCTTCGACCGGCCATCGCGCTTTGCTCGAGCTTTCTGGTTGTCACGGCCGCACAGGGCGCGCCTGCCATTCCGGGTGCGACCCAACTGGATTTCGCCGCCTGCGGGGGGATGGTCTGCATACCGGTGACGCTCGCTGACGGCAGGAGCCACGTGCTGTTGCTCGACACTGGGAATGTCACCAGTTGGCTCGTAACTGACACCGCCCGCACGCTCGGTTTGAAGCTCGACCCGATCGAGCATGACGGCAAAGTCGTCCCGGGAATCTCTCGCCTCGGCACGCAGACCGTGTCTCTGCAGGGCAGGGCGCTTTCCGGCAAGTTCCTCGCACTCGGCCGGGAGCAGGCGGGTGAGCTGCCCCCCGAAGTCGAGGGCGCGCTGGCCTATACCGTATTCAGTGAGAAGGTGCTGCAGATCGACTATCCACATCGCACCGTGCGGGTGCTCGATGCGCAATCTCCGAGTACGCCGCGGCCTGGAAGCGAGATGAAGCTGATCACCTTCGGGATGGAGGGCCCTCCGATCGTGGTCGGCCGCGGCTTCAGCGTCGACGGCAGGGCGGTGAGCGCACAGATCGACACCTGCTACACGGGCACGCTCCTGGTCTATGACAAAGCCATCGCCGAGCTCGGCCTCGAGGGCGCAGCCGCGCACGGTCAGGTGAAGTACTTCCCCTACACGGACGGCGGCGTCAACATGAACGAGGCGGCCGTGGAGAGTGTCGCCTTCGGCCCCTACGTGCTGGCGCGACGGCCAGCCCGCGTCTACTTCTCAGCCGCCGGCAAGAATCCCGTGCACCAGCCCGATGGGCTCTTCGAAGCGACGGTGGGTAACGCGCTTTTTGCACACAGCGTCGTGACGCTCGACTTCCACTCGATGAAGATCTACGTGCAGCCCGGATAGGCGCCGCGCGGCCGCAAACCGCGCAGGCGCTTTGCACTACAACATGGGCAGCGCGCGCTCGGCACGATCGAGCGGAAAGGCCTGGTCGATTCGCGCAGTCTCGTCCTCGCTCAGCTGGAGATCGCCGGCCCCTGCGTTCTCGGCCGTATGATCGGGATTGGAAGCCTTGGGGATGGTCAAGAGCGGGGCTTTCCGTACCAGGAAGGCGAGCACGACCTGACGCACCGTCGCGCCGTGCGTGGCGGCGACCTCCGTCAGCACGCGGCCGCGGCTGGTTCGGTGGCCCGGCAAGCTGCCTTTGTGACCGAATGGGCTGTAGCCGACCACCGCGACGCGGTGCCTTTCGCACCACGGCAGCACGGCGTTCTCGATCGCGCGCTCTTGCAGGTGATAGAGGACCTGATTGCAGGCGGGATGACCGCCGCCGGCAATCCTGCGCACCTCCTCGAGGTCCGCCACATCGAAATTGCTGACGCCCCAACTGAGGATCTTGCCTTCGCGCTGCAGCGCCTCAAAACCCGCAAGGGTCTCGTGAAGCGGATATGCACCGCGCCAGTGAAGCAGATAGCAGTCGAGACGGTCCGTGCCGAGGCGTGCCAGCGAGGCCTCGCACGATGCAATGACTCCGCTGCGCGAGGCATGGTTAGGGAGCACCTTGGATACGAGGAAGACTTCATCCCGACGCCCGGCGATTGCCTCACCGACCCGCGCTTCCGCTTCTCCCGATCCATAGAGCTCCGCGGTATCGATGTGAGTCATCCCGAGGTCGAGCCCGCGGCGCAGTGCCGCGATCGTCGCAGAGGGCTCTCCCTCCTCGATGAACCAGGTGCCCTGGCCGATGACCGCAACCTCGCGCTCGGTTGAGCCGAATTGCCGCGTCTGCACGAGCGCTCTCCTTTACCGCGCTCGAGGACAGCTCGAGCGACTGCGCCTGCGTGCAGATATTACATTTGAGCGTGGGACCGTAGCCGGCTCAACCGCAGCGGTGGCCGGCGTGCGGCACCGTCAGCGCGCGGCCTCAGATGTTTCCAGGGAGAATCAGCGCGACGCCAAAAACTGCCACCATGACCCATGCGCGGCGCAAGGCCGCGGAAACGACGGGTCGATGGCGAAAAGCCCATGCTGCAAGAGCAATCAGGCTGCCGCCGGGAAGGACTAAGGCAATCGCCGCATAGGGTCCGAGCTCGCGCAACGCTTTGGCAAGCCTGCTGCTCCCCGCAGCAGCGGTGATACGAGGATTTGATCCCTCGTTGGCCACGTTCAACCTCAAGGTTCGACCAACGGTTCGCGCGAAGCGCAGCATCCCGTCGCCAAGCGCGAACGACCGGCCGAGATGCATCACGAGGACCGCTCCACGGGCTCGGCAGCGACCGGCAGCGGATGGAAAAGCACCCGCGGCGCCTTGCGCCAGGCACTCTCATTCGCGTTGATCGGCTTTGCCAGAAGATAGCGCTCGCCGAGCCACTCGATCGCTCGCGCTCGTGCCGCGCTGTAGTCGACGACCCACGACTGCGCTCGACGATTATTGGCTGTCCATTTCACAGGCATTCCGCTCCAGGCTCGTTTCCGTAGGCGGCATTTTGCGGACGACCTGAACCGCCTCCAATCCCGCAAGGGTGAATGTCCCGCCTATCCGCTGCGATCCACGCGGGCCTCGTCCCACGGACCGGCCGGCGTCTATCTCAAAAGGGAGGGGCCGTCCTGATCCGGTAGGCGTCGCTCGATTTCCCCTAGAGATAGAGAGTATGCGCGGGAACGCGGCCCCACATTGGTAGGCGGGTAGTCATCGGCGCGGGTAGTCATCGGCATCGACGGGCGGGCGAGTCATGTTTGAGCATCACGGCGTCAGGGCCCTGTGGCCCGCAATCTTCTTCCTGCCCTGGTTCTTGCTCGGCAGTGCCTACCTCCTCGAGTCGATGTTTCATCCACGCTCGTGGTTGATCAAACTGCCATCGAGCGGCATTCGCCATCGAATCGCATTGCCAGCCGGGAGAGTGGGCCTCATCGGGTTTGTTGGGCTCGGTCTCTTACTGATACTGATGATCGCCCCATCGGCCCTCGCCGAGCCGCTGCCTGAGGGGAACGTGCCTTGTGCGGTCGCGACGCAAGAGGAGGCGCGGAAGCTCGCTGATGCGCTTTTCGAGCAGGGCGCCTATCAGCGCGCCGGCGAGTGTTACCAGGCGGCGGGAGAGTACGACCTCGCAAATCGAGCCTTCGTGAAAGCGGTGGGTCCGCAGAGCTCAGTGACGGCGAGTCAGTTGTCCGAGCAGCGCGACCACGCCAGGACGATGTTGCGTAAAGTCGAGCACGCTTTCCACGCCGAGCATTGAGAGAGCTCTTCGAGTACGATCTCCGCCCATGAGAGCGTTGGTCGTCGGGGCAGGCAGCGTCGGTGGCTATTTTGGCGGGCGGCTCGCCTCCGCCGGGCGCGACGTGACCTTTCTCGTTCGTCCGCGTCGCGCCACACAGCTCGCGGGTAAGCTCACGATATCGAGCCGGGGCCAGGAAACCGTCGTCCCAATCAAGTCGATGACCGCGGGTGAGGCGGCGGGCGAGTTCGATGTCATCCTGCTCGCGGTCAAGGCCTATCAGCTCGACGGCGCGGTCGACGACTTCGCGGCCTATGTGAGTGAGTCCACGATGATCCTTCCCGTGCTCAACGGGATGAAGCACATGGACGTGCTGCGATCGCGCTTTGGCGCGGTCCACGTTCTCGGCGGCGTCGCCAGAATTGCGACCACCCTGGACGAGCGCGGGCGGATCCTGGAGCAGGCGAATTTCCACGACCTCTCTTACGGCGAATGGAGCGGCGAGCGGTCCGCCCGCATCGTGGCTCTCGACGAGTTCATGCGAGGTGCCAGCTTTGATGCTCGGCTATCCACGGACATCGAGCGCGAGATGTGGGAAAAGTGGGCCATGCTGGCGAGTCTCGGTGCCATCACCTGCCTGATGGATGGTGATATCGGGCAAGTGTCCCGGGCGCCGGGCGGCGCTGAGTTTGTGCGAGCTCTCTTCGGTGAGGTGACGGCAGTCATTGCCGGCGCCTGGCGACCGCTGTCCGATTCCTTCAAATCCCAGGTGCTCTCCTTTCTCACCGACAAGGCCTCGAGCCTCACCTCATCTATGTATCGGGACATGAGAGCGGGTCAGCGCATCGAGGCGGACCAGATCGTCGGCGATCTGGTGAGCCGCGCGGCTGCGGCAGGCGTGGCCACGCCGCTTCTCTCCACAGTCCTGGCACGGCTCAAGGTGTATGAGCAGGCTCGCAGCGGTCAGAGCGGTCCCTGAGGAGCTGAGCGGCAGGCGAGTTCGCATCTCCGCAGGCTCATCCTGCAGGCCCACGATGCCGACTATCTGAACGCTGGATTAGCGCGACTCGAGAATCTCGCAGAACTTGTGCAGGTCAATGTTGCCGCCGGAGACGATGGCAACGATTGGCCCGGGGCCGGCATTGCCCGTGCGCGCGGCCGCGAGCGCGAGAGCGCCGGCACCCTCGGCAATGACGCGTGTCTTTTCGGCCATGAGTCGCATCGCCTGTCGTGTTTGATCGAGAGTGACGACGAGCGATCCATCGACGATCGACTTCATTCGTTCCCACATGCGCGGCAAAACGCTCTTGCCACCGGCGCCATCGACGAATGAGTGCGTCCAGTTCGGGAAGGCTTGGGCGGAACCCTGCGCAAAGGATCGCGCGGCGGGCGCGGCGGTTTCGGGCTCCGCGCCCCAGACCTTGATGTGCGGCTGGCGTGCCTTGATGGCGCTGGCGATGCCCGTGATCAGGCCACCCCCTCCGATGGCCGCAATCACCGCAGCGGTATCGGGCGCGTCCTCGAGGATCTCGAGCCCGAGCGTCGCGTGGCCGGCGATGAAGTTGTGATTGTCGAAGGGGTGCACGAACGTCCCTGCCATTCCCGGAAAGGCATGCTCATCGAGCGCCTTCCAGGCGACCTCATAGGGAACGGGAATCAGCCGCGCACCGAGGGCCTTCATGCGCTCGATCTTCGCCGCGGGCGCGGTGTCGATCACGACTACCGAGCAGGACACACCCGCTTGCCGGGCGGCGTAGGCAATGCCCTGTCCGGCGTTGCCGGCGCTGATGGTCCACACTCCCTGCTGGCGCGCCGCTTCCGGCAGCATCGCGACGGCGTTCGCAGAGCCTCGCAGCTTGTAGGAATTTGTCGGTTGAAGATTCTCGAGCTTGAGGCGAATGTCGGGCCCGCCGGCGCCGGTGTCGAGGCGCAACAGAGGCGTGCGCACGATCGTCCCCGCGATTCTCTCGCGTGCTCTCTCGATCTCTCCGATCGTGATGGCTCGAATCGCCTCGAGCGGCATGACCATGGTTCTACCCCCCGAAAGACAGCGGCGCGGCAGCCAAGCGATGTATCACGAACTGAGGCGCAGGTGGAGCGCCGCAACGCCGCGCAAGTCGAGCCAGCACTCCCGATCTCGGGCGACGGCGCGGATGAGCGTGGACTCGCAGCGCGGGCAGCGGAGGATATTGCCCATCGGCAGACCGTAGAGCCTGAGTGCGGCGAGGGGCTGAACCGACTGGCAGCCGCCACAGGTGATCTGTGCCATCGTCATATCGATGGCGAAGATCTGCTGCAAGAGGCCCGCGGCCGCGTTGCCATCGAGTGCCGCGGGCACGCGCGAGGCATTTGCATCATCGCTGGTGTTCATGTGGATTCTCCTGAGGGCCCGAAACGCTCGGTGCGAACGCGTCCTGCCGGGTAGCCGAGGCTGACGAGCGCATCCGCAACGTGCTCGACCATGGCCGTGGGGCCACACACATAAGCGAGCGGCGCTTCAGCGGCCGCGAAGGCCACCTCGCGCAGCATGGCGGCATCGATGCGACCCCGATAACCGTTCCAGTCAGGCGGTGCTGAGCGCGTCAGGGTCAGTGTGATCGCCAACGCCGGGTCCTTCTTCCAGCTCTGGAGTCGCTCCTTGAAGATGATGTCCTCCGCGGTGCGCACCGAGTAGAGGAGCCGCGTCACAATGCCGCGAGCAGCCGCTGCGCGATAGGCAAGGATGGAGGCGAGCGGCGCAATCCCCGAGCCGCCCGCGATCAGGAGCAGCGGGCCACCGTATGCGGCGGTCCAGACGAAATAGCCACCGATGGGACCGCGCAGCTCGAACCGATCACCCACGCGTGCCTCGCGCGTGAGATACGGTGAAACCTCACCGTCGGGGACGCAATCCACCAGCAATTCGAGCTCAGGCGTTGCCGGCGCCGAGCTGACCGAATAGCTGCGCTGGGCCTGATAGCCATCGGCTGCCGTGAGGCGCACATCGACATGCTGCCCCGCGTCGTGCCCGGGCCAGCCCTCGACGCGCAGTGCCAGGCGACGGGCATGTGCAGTCTCACGGTGGACCGCAACGATCTCAGCGGTACGCCACGATAGTCGCGGCACATGGGCGGAATCAGTCTCCGGCGTAGCGCTGCTCCTTCCAGGGGTCCCCGTAGATGTTGTATCCAAGCGATTCCCAGAAGCCAGGCTTGTCCTCCGCGATGAAGCTGAGGCCCCGCACCCACTTCGCGCTCTTCCAGAAATAAAGGTGTGGCACGAGCAGGCGTGCCGGACCTCCGTGACCCGGCGCAAGCGGTGCGTCATCGAATTTCGTGACAATGAGTGCCTGGCCGTTCACGAGATCTGCCACCGGCAGGTTGGTCGTGTAACCCCCGTCGCTGTATGCCATCACGTAGGCCGTCGGCGGGCTAGCAAGTCCGGCGGCCTCGAGCAAGGTATCGAAAGTGACCCCGACCCAGCGCGTATCGAGCTTGCTCCACTTGGTGACGCAGTGGATATCCACGGTCACGCTCGTTTGCTTCAGTGCCTGGAACTTCGGCCAGCTCCACTCGGCGAGCCGCTGCGTGCCGTGCTGCAGAGCGAACGACCACTGCTCGAGCGGCGTGTGCGGCGTCGGTCCCGCAGAAAGAATCGGAAAATCGAGCGTCACGTACTGGCCCGGCGGGACGCGCTCCGCCTCAGCCGGCGAGCGCCGGCGACCGACGAAGCCGCGACTGACGGGGGATTTCTCATCCGCAGCCATGTTTCAACCCTCAGCGAGGCTGCCGCGTATCATACTCGGGAAGCGAGCGTATCGAGTGCGCTGCGGCCGAGACGCGTGATCGCGAGCTCCGTCACCGCCTCGGCGCCGACTTCGCTGAAGAAACGCGCCGCGGTGACGTTCGGCCGCCACAATTCCCAGTAGAGTGCGTCACATTCGAGCTCGAGCGCGTGACGCGCGAGCCGCGCGATGAGCGCGCGGCCGACGCCGCAGCGACGAGCCGACGGTTTGACGTACAGATCTCCCAGCCACAACCGCCGCTGACCGGTATGCGCTTCGTAGCTCCGCGACACGAGCGCGAAGCCCGCGATCTCGTGTCGGAGTTCGGCGACAAAGCACTCGCTCCAGCACCCGGCGAGGGCGTGCAGCAACGCCTCTGCAGTGAGTTGAGGTGGCGGATCATCCACCGCCGCCGCCAGCGATGAGGCCATGGCCACCACCGACCCCGCATCCGCGGGTGTCATCGGTCGTGCCGAGGGGCGAGGATCCGGAGACATTGCTTTATCATCGCAGTTTCGCCAGGTGATAGCGCGCTGAGAGCGCGGTCACGGGAACTCAACACACAGATGCGCTACAGTATGTAGCGAAAGATGAGCGAGCGATCATTGCAGCTAATTCGCGACAACCGCCGCGTACGTCGTCTCTCCGCCCACCTCGCGGCGACACTGGCTCTGGTTCTGCTCCTGCTGCGGGCTTCGGGCTCCGGGGCTGCTCCTTTCGATCTCGCCGGCCCGACGCTCGAGGTCGAAGTGACCCGCGGTGGACGGACGCTGCCTGTTGCTCAGGTTCCGAATCTCGCGAGCGGCGACCGGGTCCGGATCAAGGGCGATCTTTCACCGGGCGGGTCTGCCCACTACCTGATGGTCGCTGCGTTCCTCAGGGGCGCTACGAATCCGCCACCGGAGGAGTGGTTCTCCGCCTGCGAGACCTGGACCCGCCGGTGTGCGAATGAAGGCCTCACGCTGACGGTGCCCCAGGAGGCTCAGCAACTGCTGGTGTTTCTCGCGCCGCAGACTGGTGGCGCGTTTCGGACGCTGGTCGACGCGGTGCGGGGTCGGCCCGGAGCGTTCGTGCGCACCTCGCAGGATCTCAATCAGGCCGGCCTCGATCATGCGCGCCTCGACGCTTACCTCCTCGCCGTGAGGCACCTCGCGGACGTCGATCCTTCGCAGTTGAAGGAAGCCGCGCCGCTGCTCTCGCGCAGTCTCGCCATCAAGGTGGATGAGTCATGTCTGGCAAAGATTCCGGTGCTGCAGGCGCCCTGCCTCGCGCAGGGCAGGGAGTCACTGATTCTGGATGATGGGCGCGGCGTCTCGCTGGCGCAGGCACTGACCTCGGGACCCGCCAGTGACCTGGCGATGGCGGCGAGCAGCACCCCGCAGCTCAAGTCCGGTTATTTCAGTCCATTCATCGGCTCGATCTTCGATATTGCCAAGATCCTCGACTCGCTTCGCACCGCGCAATATCAGTACTTCCCCGCGCTCACTGCGCTGCACGACCGGCAGGTCGCCCTCACCTTGAACGCGGCGCCGTCATTTCACGATCCGAAGTCAGTTCTGGTCGTGGCGCTGCCCGCGGTCGAGCCGCCGCAGTTCCCAAACCTGCGCCCGGTGAGTCCGAGCGAAATCCTGTGCGCGAGCAAGGAGCCGTTGGTGTTGCCCGTGGAAGGGGCTCCGGTGGTGTTCTCTTCCGCCTACGCACATGATGCGCTGCTGCGCTTCACGAGGAAGGACGGATCCTCGCTCGAGCTGCCGGCGCGCGCCGACGCGACGCGCGGGGGATTCGTGGTGAGCGCGCCCGCGGCAACCTCCAGGGCTCTGGCAGAGTCCAGCACCGCAGAGTTGCACGCCCAATGGGGATTCGATCAGTACAGCGGCCCGAGCTTCAAATTGGCCGATGCCCACTCCCAGACGTGGGCCCTGACTCCCGGAGATTCCGCGGACCGGATCGTCGGTCGCACGGATACGGTTCACCTGCGCGCCGACAGCGCCAGCTGTCTGGAAGAGGTCGCGCTCATCGATGCCGCGGCTCAGCCCCACAAGGTGGAGTGGAAGAAGATCCATCCCAACGAGGTGGAGCTCACCCTGCCGCTGCAGGAGGTGTCGGCGGGCGATCTGACGTTGCGGCTCAGGCAGTTTGGCCGCGCGGACGCCCAGACGCTGGCACTGCATGCGTTCGCGCAAGCCGCGCATCTCGAGAGCTTCACGCTGCATGCCGGTGACAGCGAGGGGGTTCTGCGAGGCAATCGGTTGGATGAGGTGAGGCGCTTGAGTTTTGGCGGCCTGCAATTCACACCCGGAGCCCTTGCGACTCATGACGGGCACGACGAGCTGCCGATGCTGGCGCAAAGTGGATCCGACACGCGTGCGCTCAAGCCTGGGGATGCCGAGGTTACCCTCGATGATGGGCGCATTTTCAAGGTCAAGGGATCCGTCAACTCGCCGCGGCCCAGTGCGGTGCTGATCAGCAAGACGGTCCACGGGCCGGACTCAGGCAACGCCAACGCCATCCAACTCTCGAGCGAGTCCGAGCTGCCACTCGAGGCGCGCCTGACTTTTTCCCTGCGCGCGGAATCGCCCGACGCGTTTACCCCGGACGAGAAAATCGAAGTGGCGACCGCGGATGCCTCGTTCTCGGCGGTGCTCGCGGTCAGCACCGGTGAAGTCATGCTGCAGAGCAGGAGGTTCGCGGTGGTCACGCTCGATCCGGCGAAGGCGCTGGGGGCCTCGGCCTTTGGACCGCTCCGGTTCAGGCGGATCGTGGAGGGCGTTGCCGGCGAGTGGACGCCGCTCGCGACGCTCGTACGCTTGCCGAAGTTCGCGGGAGTCGACTGCCCCGCGGAGCCGGATCACGCCTGCGTACTGAGCGGCACGGATCTGTTCCTCGTGGATTCGGTTTCCGTCGACGCCAACTTCACCCACGCGACGCACGTGCCCGATGGGTTTACGGCGCCGGTGCTACCCATCGCGCACCCGCTGCAGGGCAGGCTGTACGTCAAACTGCGCGACGACCCGGCCGTCGTCAGTGTCGCCGTGCTCAATGTAAAGACAGCACCGCCCGCCGCCGCTGAGGCCGTGCCGCCCTCTCCGGCACCCGAGCAACTACAGACGCCTACCTCGTCGCCCGCGATTACCGCGGCCCAGTCTCCCCCCGTGCATGCGCGCTGATCGCGCCGCGGTCGGTGCGGGACCGGTAGCCGCCCTGCCACTGACTCACGGCACCTCGTCACGCCGGCACTCGGCCGCGGGGCGGCCCGCGACCGCACGCAAGGGTCGAGGGCGCCCGCGCAACCCCCGCATCGATCGCGAGGTGGTGTCCGCCGTGCTGAAGGAGCTCCGTCACGGCGGATACCGCGCGGTCACCCTCGAGGGCATCGCGCGCCGTGTGAAGCGCGCACGGACGAGCCTCTATCGGCGCTGGCCGAGCAAACGGCATCTGGTCGCTTACAGCGTGTTGAGCGAAATGGGCGCACGGCCTGCGGCGGATACGGGGACCCTTCGTGGAGACCTGCAGGCCGCCGTCGCCAGCTTGAGGCGGGCATTTGCCGGACCGCTCCGCCAGGGACTCCCCGGCCTGGTAGCGGACATGGCTCACGATGCGGAGCTGGCCGAGATCATAAGAGAAGAGGTCCTCGAGACCCGACGCAACTCGATGCGCGCGGCATTCGCCCGGGCGGCAGCGCGCGGGGAGGCGCGCACCGACCTCGAGCTCGAGTTGCTGCTCGATATGATGACGGGGCCGTTCTACTACCGCGCGCTGTTTGGACACGCGCCGATCAGCCGCCGCCTGGCCCATGACGCCGTCGAGTACGTTCTGCGCATTGCGGCCCGCCGCGCCTGATACGCTCCCATGCACGTGCTTCGCAAACCGTACCTTCTCTATCTGGGTGATGCCGTACTCAAGTCCGATTGCAAGACCGCCTTCGGGTTGCGCGATTGGTGTCGTGAGGATGTGCTGGGTGAATGGTCGCACCCCGACGGTCGGGTAACGCTCGACCTGCCGCGAATGTCCCCCCGCGAGGCGGCGGCCAACGGGGCGGGGTCGATCGTGATCGGCGTGGCTCCGACCGGCGGCCAGCTGCCCGAGCGCTGGCAGGATGATCTGGAAGCTGCACTCGAGGCGGGGCTGGATGCGGTGAGCGGGTTGCATACGCGGCTCGGCTCCTTTCCGAGGCTGCGCGCCGCCGCGGAGTGCCGCGGCGTGCAGCTCATCGATGTGCGTCACCCGACGCGGGAGTATCCGGTCGCGAGCGGCCGCAAGCGCAGCGGCAAACGGGTGCTCACCGTCGGGACCGATTGTGCTCTCGGCAAGAAGTACACCGCGCTCGCGCTCACCCGGGCGCTCGAGTCACTGGGGATCCCCGCCACTTTCAGGGCGACCGGTCAGACCGGGATCCTCATCGCCGGCAGTGGCATCGCAGTGGACGCGCTGGTAGCGGACTTCGTGGCCGGCGCCGCGGAGACACTCTCGCCCGATAACGATCCGGATCACTGGGATGTCATCGAAGGTCAGGGTTCGCTCTATCACCCGGCGTATGCGGCCGTGACGCTCGGATTACTGCACGGCTCGCAGCCCGATGCCATCGTGCTGTGCCACGACCCCAAGCGAAACACGATCGAAGAGTATCCGGACTATCCGATCCCCCCGCTCGACGCGGTCATCGACGGCTACCTGCGTGCCGGCCGTCTCACCAACCGCGCTATCCGCTGTGCCGGCATCGGCATCAACTCCTCCGGGCTCTCGGCGGCCGAGTGGCATGCGTATCGAGCGCAGCTCGAGCGCGAGCTCAGTCTCCCGGTGTGCGATCCCCTGCGCGGAGGCGTGGCGCCTCTCGCGGCGGCGCTGCGAGCCCTGTGATTTCAGTCGCCACGCGTCTTCAGAGTTGGGAGCTCCGTGAGCCGTTCGAAACGGCCCGCAATCGCATCACCCACCTGCCCGTGCTCCTCATCGAGCTGACCGGCGAGAAAGGCCTGTGCGGCCGGGCTGAGGCGGCCGGAGTCGATTACGACGGTGAGACGCCGACGAGGATGGCCGCGCAGATTGCGAGCGTGCAGGCGCACCTGCACGCCGGTGTGAGCGGCCAGGATCTGCTCGAACTGTTGCCCGCGGGCGGCGCGCGCAACGCGCTCGATTGTGCGCTGTGGGATCTGCGCGCCAAGGAGAGCGGCGTGCCGGCGGCCTCCGTGGCCGGGCTCGAGGTGCTGCGTCCGGTGACCACCGCCCTCACCATCGGACTCGGCAGCGAATCCGACACGCGCCTGCGGGCCCGGCAGGCGCAATCGTATCCATTCCTGAAGCTCAAACTCGACGCCGAGCGTCACATCGACATCCTCCGCATCGTTCGCGAGGAGTGCCCTGCGGCACGAGTGTTGGTCGATGCCAATGGAGCCTGGTCACGACCGCTCCTCGAGCGGCTCTTGCCGAAGCTGGAGGCTGCGGGTGTCGAGCTCATCGAGCAGCCGGTGGCTCGAGGCGATGACGCGTCGCTCGACGGACTCCGTCCCGCGGTACCGCTCGCCGCCGATGAGTCCTGCACGGACCATCGCTCGCTCGAGGCGCTCACCGGCCGCTATCAGTACATCAACATCAAGCTCGACAAGTGCGGTGGACTCACCGAAGCGCTCGCTCTGTGCAGCGGCGCAACGCGGCACGGGCTCGGGTTGATGGTCGGGAACATGTGCGGCAGCTCACTCGCCATGGCACCGGCATTTCTCATCGCCCAGCGATGCCGGTACGTCGATCTCGATGGACCCCTGCTGCAGCGACTCGATCACTTACCTCCGATCCGCTACGAGCACGGGGTGATGTATCCACCCTCCCGTGACCTGTGGGGTTGATGTCGGGTCTCGCCAGGCAGTTCGTCAGCGCCGACCCCCCGTGCCGCCGACGGTTTCCGTCGGATTCTGCATGTCCTTCGGTGTCGGACCCCGCTCGCCGGCACCCCGCTCCAGCTTTGCGGCGATCTCGGCCACGTGTTTGCCCTGGAACCGGGCCCCTGCGAGCTCGTTCTCGCTCGGCTGTCGGGAGCCGCCGGGCCCTGCGAGCGTCGTCGCGCCGTAGGGTCCGCCGCCGGTCACCTGATCCATGACTGTCAGACCTGCAAAGGAGTACGGCAAGCCCACGATGATCATCCCGAGATGGAGCAGCGTATTGTGGAAGCTGGTGATGGTCGTTTCCTGGCCGCCGTGCTGGGTGCCGGTCGATGCGAACACGCTCGCGAGCTTGCCGACCAGCGCGCCTTTGACCCACAGGCCGCCTGTCTGATCGAGGAAGTTGCGCATCTGCGCGGTCATGTTGCCGAATCGTGTCGGCGTGCCGAAGATGATCGCGTCGTAGCTCGGTAATTCGTCGACGCTCGCGAGCGGCGCCTGCTGATCGAGCTTCATGCCAGCCTTGCGTGCCAGATCCTCGGGCATCAGTTCGGGCACGCGCTTGATGGTCACTTCAGTGCCCGACACCGACCGCGCGCCCTCTGCGACCGATTGTGCCATTCGTTCGACGTGGCCGTACGCCGAATAGTAGAGCACCAACACCTTTGCCATGGCTGTGACTCCTGAACCGCGAAGCGTGATGCAGTATAGCGGGCGTCACGGGTGCGGGCTTCAACCCGCCAACCGTACGGTCAAGCTGGCGTTGCAGCGACTCTGCGCGGAGGAGAATTCCTCAGCACGGATGGACCGGTCCCAACCTGGCAATGGCGAGAACACTGCTCGTATACGTCTCGATCACCTCACTGAAGGGTGTGCCATCGGGTAACGTCAGCAGCGCACGATGCCGCAGCACCTGGGGCGGAGAGCAGAGCTCGTGGGCATCGGCGGTGTCGGAGCCCGGTTTCATTTCCCACCCCTCGGGCAGGAGCTGCCACAGCACCTCCGATGAAATCGTGTGACGCTGGAAGTGCAACGACTGCACCGCGCGGCCAAACGGCGTATCGGTCGTGTCGAGGAGCTTATTCATCTCCGGCGTAAGTCGAGCGGGCACGTACCAGTTATCGGCCTCTGACAGCACCACGGTCCCGCACAGCAGCCGGACCCGGCGGTAGCGCACCTCATCGGTCGGCGCAAGTCGCAGCTGCTGCCGCAGATCCTCGCTGGCGGGCTTGTCGGCACCGTGCACTCTTTCCGCCGTGATTCGTGCCGGCGAGGCGAGCTGATGAACGGTGCACCAGCGCTCCAGAGTCGCTGTGGCGCTGTCGTGACCGAGGAGATCGGCATTGAGTGTTTGCAGCAGCAGTGCAGTCTCGAGTCGTTTGACGTAGCCGTTCGCTCGCGCAGTCGTGTCGACACCCGATTGCGCATCGAGGCAGGTTGCCTGCGAAAACAACGCCAGTGCGCCGAGCACGAGCCAGGCGTGACGAGCGGACGGCTTCATCGGTAGTGGCCCGTGGCTCACTCGAGGAGCTCGACCCGGCCACCGACGAGGTGATACATCGACGCGACGATCTTGATCTTGCCGTCCTTTTCGAGTCCGGAGAGCACGCTGCTGCGCGCGCGTATCTCGTCCACCGTGCGGCGTACGTTGGTCGCGGCTACGGCGTCGACGAACACGTCGTTCTTGCTGGTCCTCACCCCACTGAAGGTCGTGGCCGCAACGGCCGGCTTGATCTTATCGAGCAACGCGGTGAGATGACCCAGTTCGACGTTGTCGATGGCACCCTTCACGGCCCCGCACGCCGTGTGTCCCATCACCAGCACGGCCTTGGCTCCGGCCGCGGCGCAGGCGAACTCGAGGCTTCCGATGATGTCGTCGTTGGCAATGTTCCCGGCGACGCGTGCGTTGAACGTGTCCCCGATCCCGGCATCCAGAATGATCTCGGCGGGAGCGCGCGAATCGATGCAACTGAGAATGGCGGCTGCGGGGTATTGGCCAGCCGCGGTGGCGCGCTTTTGCGCGAGATAGTCGTGCGCCTGCATCTTGCGGGTGCGAAAGCGCTCATTGCCGCGTGTCAACATCTCGATGACCTGATCGGGGGTGAGCTTGTCGCGCTCCTCCCGGGTGAGTGCCGCAGCCTGCGCCGCATCGGACCCGAGGCTGACGCCAGCGAGCGTCACGGGCGCCGCCAGGAATAGCCCGAGCGCCGCGCGCCGGTCGGAGTGATACCTGTTGGTGCTCAAGTCTTCTCTCCCGGAGTGAACCGGAGCCAAGCTTCACACGACTCCCCGCTCTGGTCGAGAGCCCCGACAGCGATCAACAGCGCGTTACGCGAGAGGGACGAAGAGGCGATGCCGGCGCGGCACGAAGTGACGCTCTGGATCGAAAGACGCGACGACGTGAGTGGCGCGGCCGACGATGCGCTGCCGGGATACGAACCCGATATAACGGGAATCGGCACTGTTGTCACGATTGTCCCCGAGCATGAAATACATGCCGGGTGGCACTGTGACGGGCCCAAACACCCGGTGCGATGTGCGCGCCGGCAGGATCAGAATCTCGTGTTCGACACCGCTCGAGTCTTCACGCAGCACTGTGGGCCTTTCGGCCGCCGTCGTGCCGAGCAGCTGTTCGAGTGTCAGATCTCCCGGGCGGTAGCGGGCCGGCTGCCCATTGACGATGAGCGTTTCGCCATCGAGCTCGAGCACATCCCCGGGGACAGCCGCCACGCGCTTGACGAGCGACTGTCCGTTGAGCGGGGAGTCGAACACCACAATGTCACCGCGCGCGGGATCGGCGCCGGCGGTGATGCGGATCAGCGTCAACGGAATCCGCATGCCGAACACGTGCTTGTCGACGAGCACGCGATCACCCTCGAGGAGGGTAGGATTCATCGATCCGCTCGGCACCGTAACCCAGTCGGCCCAGGCCGAGCGGAAGCACAGCATCAGCAGGAGGAAAAGAGCGAGGCCGCGGTGCTCGCGCCAGAAGCGCTTGTACTTCTGTGTAGCGATCGCTAGCGCTCCAGCATCGGCCGGCCCTCATGGCTCACGAGCAGGTCGTGCATGTCGTTGGCATGCTCCTCCTCTACCACGAGGATCCCCTCGAGCATGACGCGCGTGCCGGGGTCGTTATCGCCGAAGTAGCGGACCAGCTCGCGGTAATGATCGATCGCGATCCGCTCGGCGATCAGATTCTCCTTGATCATGTCGACGAGATTTTCGCCTTCGCCGTACTGGCTGGCGGAGCGCATCGCCAAACCTTCGGGGTTGAAGTTCGGCCGGCCGCCGAGCTGATTGATGCGCTCCGCGACCGCACTCATGTGTTCCTGCTCTTCCTTGGCGTGCTGAGCAAACTCTTCCTTGACGCTTTCGCTCGAGATGCCGGTGGCGGCGATCGCGTGCATGGTATAGCGCAGAACGCAGACGATCTCGGTCGCGAGCACACCCTGCAGCAGCTCGATGGCCTTGCTGACATCACCCGTGTAGGTCGAGGTCACCGCTCCGCGACTCAAGTGCTGTCTCGCGCGGTCGCGCAGGGTTTTCACGTCGGTGAGAAAGGGTGTCTTGGCGTCGCTCATGTCGTCTGCTCCTTATCGTGGAGGCTCCAAAGCCGAGCCTCAGGCTGAGCGTTTCAGCACGGCTGGTCGCACTTCACTGATGAAGGCGCTATTGAAAGCGTAGCCGGAAAAAAACGCAATCTGGGAGGAGGGCGCGGGGACCGGTCAGTACCGATACCATCGTGCACTCGACACCGGCCTCGAGGCCTGCTCCAGTAGTGATGAGTTATATACTCCCGCACGACGCAGGGGGTTTACATGCCGATTGCAACGACGCTCAAGGTCAACGGCAAACGGGTCACGATTGAGGTTGACGACCCGAAGATGCCCCTGCTCTATGCCTTGCGGAACGATCTGGGATTGCACGGGCCGAGATTCGGCTGCGGTCTGTCGCAATGCGGAGCGTGCACGGTGCACCTCGACAATGCGGCCGTGCGCTCCTGCGTCCTGCCGATCTCGGCCCTGACGCCGAAGAGCGAAATCGTGACTCTGGAGGGTCTGGGGACTCGAGCCAGGCCACATCCGCTGCAGGCGGCTTTCATCGAGGAGCAGGCCGTCCAATGCGGCTACTGCATCAACGGCATGATCATGCAGGCCGCAGCTTTTTTGAGGGTCACGAAGAATCCCACAGAGGAGCAGATCAAGGCGGAGCTCGCCAACAATCTCTGCCGCTGCGGAACCCACGTGCGCATCGTTCGGGCGATCAAACGGGCGGCGGCGATCTCCTCCGGAGACAAGCCGTGAGTCAGGATTTCGACCTCGCGAGACGACGCTTTCTCCGCAACGGCGCGCTGGTCGTGACGTTCGCGCTGCTGCCGGTCGCGAGAACAGTGGCGGCCGGACCCCGTACGTCGAAGCCGGTGTCGCTGACCGAAGTGGATTCCTTTCTCGCCATCGATGCCAAGGGGCGCGTAACGGTTTATTCCGGCAAGGTTGATCTTGGTACCGGCGTGCGCACTGCGCTGACGCAGATCGCGGCCGAGGAATTGGATCTGCCACTCGCTGCCGTAACGATCGTCGAGGGCGATACGGAGCTGACGCCTGACCAGGGGCCGTCCTACGGAAGCTTATCGATACAGGTCGGAGGGATGCAGATCAGGCAGGCGGCGGCTGCGGCGAAGGCGGCGCTGCTCGAGAGGGCGGCCACCCGATTCAGTGTACCGGTCTCGAAGTTAGAGGTCCGTGACGGCCGAATCACGGCCCCCGGGGCCGCGGCAATCTCTTACGCAGCACTGCTCGGGGGGCGGGGATTTGCGATTTCTCTCGATCCGAGGCATCCGCTGGAAACCAAGCGTCCGGAGTCTTTTACGCTCGTCGGGCATCCCGTGCAGCGCATCGATATCCCGGCCAAGGTCACCGGCGAATTTACCTACATGCAGGACTTTCGCGTGCCTGGAATGCTGCACGGGCGCGTCGTACGCCCGGCGGCGCTCGGAGCAGAACTTCAAGAGATCGATGAAAGCTCACTGAAGGGGCTGCCTGGCATCGTCAAGGTAGTTCGACAGCGTAGCTTTCTCGGCGTCGTCGCGACGAGCGAATGGTCGGCGATTCGTGGCGCCCGCGCCTTGCGCGCCACCTGGAGTAAATGGGAAGGGCTGCCGGAGCAGGCGAAGCTCTATGAGTACGTGCGCGCCAGCAAGGTCGCGGTCGAGGAGACCACCGGCAATGTCGGCGACGCTGCCGGTGCGCTTTCCCGGAACGGCCTGACCAGGGTTGCGGCCACCTACGATTATGCCATCCATACTCATGGGTCAATCGGTCCCTCCTGTGCCGTTGCAGCGTTCGACGGTGGCGCGCTGACATGCTGGTCGTCGTCCCAGGCGACTCACAACCTGCGACGGCAACTGGCGAAGATGCTCGAGATGTCGGTCGATGACATTCGTTGTATCTACGTGGAAGGCGCCGGGTGCTATGGCCGCAACGGGCACGAGGATGCCGCCGCCGACGCGGCTTTACTCGCCCGAGCGGTCGGCAAGCCGGTTCGCGTGCAGTGGATGCGCGAGGATGAGCATGGCTGGGATCCCAAGGGTCCTCCGACCCTCATCGACCTCAAGGCCGCGCTCAGCAGCGGCGGCGAGGTGATCGCCTGGCAAGGTGACTTTTATATCCCGCAGCAACGTCCGCCATCGCTCCTGCTGACGCCGTTGCTCGCGGGGAGTCTCGCGGGATTGCCGGTCGATGATGTGGGTACTGGCGGCATCCAGCAGGATTCAAACATCCCGTACCGCTTCGCGAACATCAAGACGACCTGTCATCGCCTCGCGTCAACGCCTTTTCGGCCGTCGTGGATTCGTTCGCCGGGACGCATGCAGAATACCTTCGCAAACGAAAGCTTCATCGACGAGCTCGCGGCACGAGCGAAGAGCGATCCGGTCGCGTTTCGCCTCAAGTATCTCGATCCGACGGATGTGCGCGGGATCGAGACACTGAACCGCGCCGCCGCACTCGCCAAATGGCAGAAGCGTGCCTCGCCTGATCCCCAGCCGCAAAGTGGCGACGTTCGCGTCGGTCGTGGTGTAGCCTACTGCAAGTACGAGCTCGTCCGGACCTACGTGGCGGCGGTGGCGGAGGTCGAGGTGAGCCTAGCGAGCGGGCTCATCCGGGTGAAGAAGTTTTCCGTCGCGCACGATTGCGGGCAGGTCATCAATCCCGACGGTGTGAAGAATCAGATCGACGGCAACATCGTGCAGACGATGAGCCGTACACTCAAGGAAGAGCTGCAGTTCGATCGCTCGAGGGTAACCAGCCTCGATTGGGAGTCGTATCCCATCCTGACGTTCCCCGAGATTCCCGACATTCAATATGATCTGATCGACCGACCGAGCGAGCCGCCCTGGGGTGCGGGAGAGCCGTCGGCGGCGGTCGTTCCGGGGGCGATCTCGAACGCCGTTTTCGATGCTGTCGGAGTACGACTGCGCTCAGTGCCCTTTACGCCGCAGAAGGTCAAGGCGGCATTGCAAGCGTCCTAACCCTCCCGCAGAGTGAGGGCTGAGCCTTTGTGCAGCGCGATGTGAGCGGTCTTGTCGCTTTTGATCTCGTACTGGGGCTCAGCGAGAGTCGCGTGGTGTACATAGCCTTTCCAGTCCACGTCTCCCGTGTGAACGGCGATTATGGTGCCGCTCACGTGCCCAGCCTCCGAATTCCAGCTCACGTGATCGCCGATCTTGAATTTCTGTGCCATGGTCTTCCCTCGCACCTGGGTATGGGTCGCTCGCAATACCATCGTGCAATTGGCCGGTGCCGATCCATTGGATGTAATCGGAGTGGATCCTGCATTGCCGTGCAGCGGCCTGCAAAGGAGGAACGTTCATGGTCACGCTCACGGTGAACGGCGAGCGCCGGGAGGTCGAGGTTCCGCTTGAGATGCCGCTGCTGTGGGTGCTGCGCGATGTGTTGGGTCTCACCGGCACGAAGTTCGGATGCGGTATCGCCCAATGTGGCGCCTGTACGGTACACCTCGACGGCAAGCCGGTCCGTTCGTGTCTGCTGCCGGTGAGCGCGATCGGCGCGCGCACGATCACGACCATCGAGGCCATTGGCAACACGCCGAATGGCGCCAAGGTGCAGAAGGCCTGGTTGGATCTTGAAGTGATCCAGTGCGGCTATTGTCAGTCGGGCCAGATCATGTCGGCGACGGCGCTCCTCGACTCGACGCCGCATCCGGATGATGCCGACATCGATGCCGCCATGGCCGGCAACATCTGCCGGTGCGGGACTTATGTCCGCATTCGACAAGCCATCAAGCGCGCGGCAGGGGAGACCGCATCATCATGAGCGGGAAGCGCCGGGACACTCCCGCAGTACATTTGCCCGGTCACGAACCCGTCGCAAGCCTGTCGCGTCGGGGGTTCATGGGGCTCGCCGCCGGAACCGCGTTCGTTTTCGGCTTTTATGTACCGCCACGCCGGATCAGCCAGGCCGCGGAACGCGCGAGCTTCGCTCCGAATGCCTTCATCCGGATCGACCGTCAGGACAACGTCACGCTCATCATGCCGCAGGTCGAGATGGGCCAGGGAACCTACACCTCGATCTCGATGGTCCTGGCTGAGGAACTGGATGCGGACTGGAGTCGTGTGAGGCCGGAGCATGCGCCTGCCGATGAGAAGAACTACGCCAATCCCGATCTCAGCATCCAGGCGACGGGCAACTCGAATTCGGTCCGCGCCTGGTGGAAACCGCTGCGGCAGGCAGGCGCCAGCACGCGCGCCTGCTTCGTCGAAGCCGCGGCGCGCGCCTGGGGCGTGACTGCGGAGGAATGTCGCGCCGAGAACAGCACCGTTATTCACGATCGCACCGGCCGCAGGGCGTCCTACGGCTCTCTGGTCGACCGTGCCGCCGCGATCGAGCCGCCGAAGAACGCGCCGCTGAAGAACATCGACGCCTTCCGCCTGATCGGGCGATCGTTGAAACGGCTGGACACCCCGGAAAAGACCAACGGTAAAGCCACGTACGGCATCGATGTCATGCCACCCGGAGTGAAATTTGCGACCCTGGCCGCGAGCCCCGTGCTCGGCGGGAAGGTGGTCCGGGTCGATGACAAGCGGGCGAAGACGATTCCGGGCGTTCAGCAGATCGTCGTGCTCGATGATCTCGTTGCGGTGGTGGGCGATCACATGTGGGCCGCCAAGTGCGGACTCGAGGCGCTGGATATCACCTGGGATGACGGGCCGAACGGTGAGGTGTCGTCCGAGGTGATCTGGTCGCGGCTGCGCACGGCGAGCCTTCGGGACGGGGCGGTGGCTAAGGAGGCGGGCGATGTCGCTACCGCGCTTCGACCCGGTGCGGCCGCTGGCGAGGTCATCAGCGCTACGTATGAAATGCCGCTGCTCGCGCACGCCTGCATGGAACCCATGAACTGCACCGTGCACGTCACGCCAAATTCCGCCGAGGCCTGGATCGGCACCCAGGTGCTGGAGCGCGTCCACGCCGCGGTGGCCAAAGGAGCCGGGCTCTCCGAGAGTCAGGTCACCGTGCACAATCATTTACTGGGCGGGGGCTTCGGCCGGCGGCTGGAGCCAGACATGGCCTTGAGCGCCGCGCGGATCGCGAAGCGCGTCGAGGGTCCGGTAAAGGTCGTCTGGACGCGCGAGGAGGACATCCGCCACGACATCTACCGTCCGGCCTACCACGACTTTCTGTGGGCTCGGCTCGAAGGCGATCGCATCACCGCCTGGAAACACCGGGTGTCGGGGTCTGCCGTGATGGCGCGCTTTCTTCCGGCTTTCTTCCAGAAGGGAGTGGACCCCGATGGCGTCGATTCCGCACAGAACATTCCGTACGACATCCCCAATCTTCGCGTGGAGTTCAACCAGGAAGAACCACCGGGAGTCGTCACCGGGTTCTGGCGCGGCGTCGGCCCCAACAACAACGTGTTCGCCATCGAGAGCTTCATCGATGAGCTCGCTCACAAGGCCGGAAAGGATCCGATCGCCTTTCGCCGCGCCCATCTCGACAAGACTCCCCGTCTGCAAGCGGCGCTCGACCTCGTGCGCGAGAAATCAGGCTGGGGCACGCCACTGCCGCCACACTGCGGACGCGGGGTCTCGGCACAGACCTCTTTTGCGAGCTTCATTGCCTGCGTCGTGGAGTGCGAGGTGGGCGAGGCCGGCGATGTGAAGCTGCGCCGCGTGACCACGGCCGTCGACACCGGAGTGGCCGTGAATCCGGACACCATCGTGGCGCAATTGCAAGGCGGTCATATCTACAGCCTATCGGCGGCGCTGTGGGAAGAGGTCACGCTGGAGAAGGGTCGCGTGCAACAGTCGAATTTCAACGACTACCGCGTGCTGCGCATCGACGAGACACCGCCGATCGAAGTGCATGTGATCAAGAGTCGGGAGGCGCCCGGCGGCATCGGCGAGACCGGGTCGACCGCCGCCCTCCCGGCGTTGAGGAATGCCATCTACGCCGCCACCGGAGTGCCGTTGCGGCGCATGCCCATCGACCGCAAGCTGATCTCGAGGAGCAACCGCGCGTGAATCAGCTGTCGCCTCGCGCCCGGGCATGGCTCATCGCGGGAGTCGTCGTCGCGGTGCTCGCTGCCATCATCGCCTGGTTCATGCTGCCGCCGCGGGCGCTCAGCTTTGCAGGTGGACGCACGGTGAGCCTCGCGGACTATCGAGGCCCGAGTCCCGCGGGGGTTCCGGCCGACCTGCGCTCGGCCGATCTCGTGACACGCGGCAAATATCTCACGCAGGCCGCGGACTGCGAGGTTTGTCATACCCGCGAAGGGGGTGAGCCCTTCGCCGGCGGGCGGGCTTTTGCGACTCCCTTCGGTGTGCTCTATTCACCTAACATCACCGCCGATCGAGAGACCGGGATCGGCGCCTGGACCGATGCGGACTTCCTGCGTGCGGTGCACAAGGGAATCGCCCGGGACGGCGAGCGGCTCTATCCGGCATTCCCGTACGACTCATACACCCTCATCGCCGATGACGATGTTCGCGCGATCAGGGCCTACCTCTTCAGTCTGCCCGCGGTGCGTGCGACTGCGCCCGCCAACAGTCTCCGCTTCCCCTTCAACCAGCGTTGGCTGATGGGAATCTGGGCGGCGTTTTACAATCCCGATCACCGGTTTCGGCCACACGAGGACCGCAGCGCCGACTGGAACCGTGGAGCGTATCTGGCCGAGGCGCTCACGCACTGCGGCGACTGTCATACCCCGCGCAATCTCGCCCAGGCTCTCGATAATCGTCGCAAATTTGCGGGAGCCGTTACCGCAGGCTGGCGCGCCTACAACATCACACCCGACACCGTCTCCGGTATCGGAGGCTGGAGCGACACCGAGCTCGCCGAGTACCTCCACTCCGGCCACGCCGCAGGACGCGGACTCGCCGGTGGGCCGATGGCAGAGGAGATCGACGTGTCGACGAGTACCCTGACGGGAGCGGACCTGCAGGCGTTGATCACCTATCTGCGCAGCGTTCCCGCGCTGCACACGAGTGACCTGCCCGCTTCGAAGACGACACCGGCGTCGGACTCTCCCGAGTCGATGGCCGGACTCGATCCGCGCGGAAAACAGATCTTCGAGGGAGCCTGTGTGAGCTGCCACGGCTGGAGCGGTGTCAGCCTTCTCACGGGGTACGCGACGTTGACGGGGGATCGCGCGGTGAACGATCCGACCGCGATGAACGTCGCACAGATCGTCCTCTCGGGCGAGCTCAGGCACACGCCGGATGGTGTCGTGCTCATGCCGAGCTTCGGGGATGCCTATTCCGACACCGAGATTGCAGCCGTCGCGAACTACGTTACCGCGCGCTTCGGCGCCGAGCCCTCTCACCTGACCGCCAAGGATGTGGCGGGGCTTCGAAAGCTGTCTTCCCACTAGCCGCGGTTGCCGGCCCGCGCAGTCGTGGCGAAGGGCCGCGTCAGTAGTCTCGACTCAGTCCCAACGTGAAGCCAGAGCTAATCTCGCGCTTGCGACGTCCTCTGCCGTCACCGCTTTTGCTGCGCCACCCCAGCTATTACGGATGTACGTGAGTACCGCCGCAACCTGAGCGTCACTGAGCTGCCGGCCGTAAGAGGGCATACCTGGAGCGGTGGGCTCAGCTGCGGTCGCGACACTTCGTGCACCGCGCAGCACGATGCGGATCTGGGTAGCGGGATCTTCGGAACGGGCGACGGAGGAATCTGCAAGCGAGGGAAAGAGGTCCGCTGCACCACGCCCGTCCAGCCCATGGCAGGCGGAACATTGGTCGCGATAGATCGCGTGGCCAGCGACCATCCGCGGATCCTTCGGACCGATCGGCGCAGGAGGATCAGCGTCCGCGGGCTGTGAGAAAGACTTGAGATACGTCGCGATCGACTTGAGATCAGCGTCGGTCATATTTGAGCTCGACAGGGAAACGACCTCCGCCATGGGACCGGTCGCGGCGCTGATGCGATTGTGTCCGGTTTTGAGGTAGGCCACCACGTCATCCGCTGTCCAGCGACCGAGTCCCGCGCTCTTGTCATCGGTGAGCTCCGGTGCGAACCATCCTTGCAGGTCCGAGCCCATGAGGTAGTGGTTCGTCTTGTCGCCACCCAGAAACGTCTTCGGGGTGTGACAGGCGGGACAGTGGGCGGGACCCGTGACGATATACGCCCCACGATTCCATTCGGCAGACTTGTTGGGATCAGGTTTGTATTCACCCGCGGTGAAGTACAGAGTGTCCCATACTCCCATCACGGCGCGGACGCTGAATGGAAAGGGCAGCGCATCGGCGACCACGGCATTTCTTACCGGCGCCACGGTGTTGAGATAGGCGCGAATCGCCAGCACATCGTTTCGAGACATCTTCGTGAAGGCGTTATACGGCATCGCCGGATAGAGCTTCGCGCCGTTGGGACGAACGCCTTGGCGAACGGCGGCGTCGAAGTCGTCATCGCTCCAGGCGCCGATCCCCGTTTCCCGATCCGGCGTGATGTTCGGCGCCAGGATGTTGCCAAAGGGCGTCTCGATCGCCCGCCCGCCGGCGAATGGTTGGCTGCTGCCGGGGACGGTGTGACAACTCGTGCAATCGGACAGCACGGCCAGGTAGCGGCCCCTTTCAATCTGCGCGAAGGCCTGCGGGTCTGATTGCCCGCCCTGTAGCGGGAGCGGTGCGATCAGCGTCGTGGCTGCGGCCAGCGCAGAGCCGAGCCGTGTTGCGCTAGTTTTCAGCTTACGCATTGACCAGCTTCCCCGGATTCTTGAGATATTGATTGCGGACGGCCGCGGCTGCCCAGAAGGCGAGTGCCGCGACCGTGCCCGTCGGGTTGTACCCCGCATTTTGCGGAAATGCGCTGGCACCGAGCACAAACAGGTTCGGCACATCCCAGCTCTGCAGATACCGATTGATCGCACTCGTCTTCGGGTCAGTGCCCATCACCGCGCCGCCATTGAGGTGGGTGGTCTGATATTTTGTGATGTCGTACGGACCTGTGCGGTAGTCCTTTACGACCTGCTTCGCGCCCATGGCCTTGATGATCTCGGCGTACTTGTCCGTGATAAAGCGGTTCTGCTTGAGCTCGTTGTCGTGAAAGTCGATGGTCATGCGCATCAGCGGCCGCCCAAACCGATCCTTGTAGGTGGGATCGAGGTCGAGGTAGACGTCGCGGTAGGCGTAGAAACTCCCGTGCACGCCGGTACCGGACTTTACGCTGCTGAGGTAGTTGTCACGCACCGCCGTCTTCCACACGGCCCCCCACTTCGGGGTGCCGGGCGGGACGGGTGTGGTTTCGATCGGGCGAGCACCGGTCTGAACGTGACCGCAGTACCCGCCGCCCACAAAGCCGTGTGGCCCGTGGTCGAAATTGTCACCGTTGAACTCATCGATGCACATGCCGATCGAACCCGAGGCGATGAACGGATTGAAGTTGAACTTCTTGTTGTCGAAGAAACCGACCGCGGTCGAGGTGGTCTGGTGGGTGTAGTTGCGGCCGATCACACCGGTGTTGGAGACGGGATCGTAGGGCCGTCCTATTCTCGAGAGCAGCAGCAGCTGCACGTTGAAAAGCGAGTACGCCGAGAGGATCACGAGATCGGCGGGCTGTTCCCACTGATCACCACTGGTGTCGACGAAAGTAACGCCCGTAGCGCGTTTCCCGGAAGCATCCGTGTTGATCTTGATGACTTCCGAGTTATCGTGCACCGAGAAGTTGGACTTCCGTACGAGGACCGGCAGGATCGTCGTCTGTGGGCTCGCCTTCGAGTAGTTGGCGCAACCAAACCACTCGCAGTAGCCGCAGTAGGTGCAGGCGCCGAGACGCAGTCCGAGGGGATTCTGGTACGGCCGGGACAGATTCCCGGAGGGTTGCGGGAAGGGCTTGTAACCGAGCTCACGCGCGGCCTTGGCGAAGAGCATGTAGCCGAACGGCTGATCCTGAGCGGGGGTCGGATAGGGCCGCGCTCGCGCTCCCTCGAACGGGTTCCCTCCCTCCTGAACCTTTCCTTTGAGATTGCCGGCCGTGCCCGAGGTGCCGCAGAGATATTCGAATCGATCGTAGTGTGGCTCGAGGTCGTCGTAGGTGACACCCCAGTCCTGAATGGTGATATCCGGCGGCAGGAATTTCGCGCCGTAGCGTTGAGTCAGATGTGTCTTGAGAACGAAATCAGTCGGCAGGAAGCGCCACGTTTCCGCATTCCAGTGCACTCCGCCCCCACCGACGCCATTCGGGGGCATGAACGCGCCCCAGGAGCGGATGGGCAGCGCGGTCTCACTCATTTTGTTGCGGAACGTGAAAGTCGTCTGATCGGGTCGCAGAAACAACTCGTGCCGTATGCGATACCGAAGCTCGTCCTGCATGTAGGTCGGGGGGAAATCCGTCGGCGAATCGCGCCACGGCCCGCGCTCGATCGCGACGACCTCGAGCCCTTCCTCGGTCAGTTCCTGCGCCATGATGGAGCCGGTCCAACCGAGCCCGACGATAACAACGTCCTTTCTCGGCAGTCTGCGTGTCACGATCGTCCCCTCAGCCCGGTTTGGGAGTCCACTCGGCGCGGCCTGCGATGCTCACGGGCGGGAGCGGAAACCGTTCGTTGTGGCGGTTCACCCAGTCAAGATAGTTGTAGCGGGCACCGGGGAAGCCGACCATCTTCCACGCGACCATGTCGCGGTTGCCCCCATAGACGGGGTCAGCAAAGAACCCCATCTGGATGTCCTTGATGGCCTGCTCAAAGAACGCTTTGCCATCGACCGAATCCAGTTTCAGAGCCCCGCTCTCGAGAGCTTGCAGCACCGCGTCCTGATCGTTCACGGCGAGCTCGGCGAATACCTTGCCGTGTTTGGAGCTGCAGGCTCGATCCAGCGCCGCCAGTCCGTCCCGGTAGTGCTGGGCCGGTCCTGCTGCGGATTGCGCACCCTGGTTAACCGCCCCGCTTTGGAAGGGTGGTCTCAGGTAGAGACCTTCCTGTCGGCCGTAGGGTCCGGCCAGCTGACGGTCAAGAAAGACCGCGCAACCGGAGTCTTTCCCGCCCGGGGTTTCCGGATCCGCAGGGATGATTCGATCCGCCAACGCTTCCACCGCCCGCGCTTCAGCTGCGCTGAAAAACAACCACGGGCCAGACGTGGCGGCGAGCGGCGGATTGCCCGCATTCGGCGCCCAGGGCAAGTGACCCATGATGATCTCTGCGCGACTCGCCGACGCACCGACGAGCAGCAGAGCGCTGCCCGTTATGACCTCTCGTCGGCTCAAATGAGTTGGGGTTACAGGTTTTTCATCCATGTAAGTTCCTCTCGCCGACGCCTGTCATACCAGCGGGGCTCTGTTATTCCACCACTGCTTCGAAGCCGAAGCTCTTAGACCTTCGTATCGCCTTTCAACACCATCGTAGAATCGACCCGCGGCCCAACATCTGCTCCACTTGCGAGGCAACGCTCTAGAACGTTGACCCGCCGAAGCCTGAGGCAGGGACGTGATCGTCAGGGTGCGGAAGCGGCGGCTATCCCGGCGTGGGCCAGACGGTCCGCGGGGTCTTCCAGTCAGCGATCGCCTCGAGGAACACGTATGGAAGGGAGAGCCCGCATTGTACGATCCGGCGAGTGCTCAGAGAGAGGCGAGGGTGTCGATGACCTCCTCTGTGGTCACAACGGCGTTCGCATAGTTCGGGATATTGACATCGAGAGCCGCCTTCATCTCCAGTTCGGAGTAATCGGCGGTGGCGTCCCGGACCATCGTGACCTCGTAGCCCAGCTCCGCGCCGAAACGGACGGTCGCCTCCACGCAAGTGTGGGCGATGAGTCCGACGACGATGAGCTGATGGATGCCGTGTTTCTTGAGCAGCAAATCCAGATCCGTGTTGGCGAAGCCACTCGAGCACCAATGCTCTTGAGCTACGATTTCACCGGGTCGAGGCTCGAACTCCCCACGGATCTCGCCACCCCAGGTGCCGTACTCGAAGGTCTTATGCGACCAGGCCGCCTTCTGGACCGGAGCAATGTATTTCCAGGTCTCGTAGTCTCCCGGGCGATAGCGGTGATGCAAGGCATAGAAAACCCGGACATCGCTCTTTCGCGCAGCATTCAGGACTTGCATCATATGCGGGACACACTGGTTGGCTTCCGCAACGCCCTTCAAGCGATTCCAGACCTTGCCGCCTTCGGAAATGAAATCGTTGTACGGATCGATCACGAGGAGCGCGGTGAGCGACCTGTTGTATGTCAGTTTTGCCATGGGATTCCTCCTGTGATCGAATGCGGGTTGCGCGTCCCCACTCCAGAGGAGACATCGATGCCTCACTCCACTGCGCGTGCTCGCAAAAACTTCGTCGCATTCGGCAGCTGCGCCATCATCGCCCTGTGCACTGCGTACGTCGCGAGCTCCGCGGCGCAGAGCACCACGGCGAGCCCGGCGGCGGAAGGTGCCGCCGGCTCGAGTAATGCTTCGCCGATCTACGGCGTCACGATTCCACCCGGCTACCGCGATTGGAAGGTGATCTCCGTGGGTCGGTTAAGGACCGATAAGATCAATCAGTTGCGACTCCAGCTCGGAAACGATATCGCCATCAAGGCCTTCAAGGAAGGCAAGCTGCCGTTTCCGGATGGCGCGATGATTGCCGCATTGCACTGGACCTACGTCCCGTCCGAGGCGAACGACAAAGTCCTGGTCGGCGCATTCCCCGGGGCTCAATCCTTCGTCCCCGGGGCCGCCGTCAATGTCCAGTTCATGGTCAAGGATTCGAAGAAGTATGCTTCGACCGGCGGCTGGGGTTTCGCCGACTTCAAGGACGGGAAACCAGGAGATAAGGCGTTGCACGAGACCTGCTTCCCGTGCCACGAGCCCGCCAAAGCTCACGATTTCGTTTTTGCACACTACGCACCGACGCCCTGAACCGAAACCAGATCCAGTGGAGTGCTTGCGATGCCGCAGATGATCGATATTAGAAGCGACACCGTCACCCAACCGACCCGCGAGATGCTCGAAGCAATGCTGCAGGCGCGGGTGGGGGACGATGTCTTCGGTGAGGATCCCACCGTCAATGCCCTGCAGGAGAAGGCGGCCGAACTCTTTGGCAAGGAGGCCGCCCTGTTCTGTCCCAGCGGCACGATGTCCAATCAGATCGGAATCAAGGTGCATACGCAGCCGGGCGATGAAGTGATCTGTGATGAGCTGGCGCACATTTATCTGTACGAAGGTGGCGGTATCGCCGCCAACTCCGGGGCATCCGTGCGCCTGCTCAAGGGCGTCAACGGACGCTTCACCGCCGAACAGGTGCGGCAGAACATCAATCGGCGCGACGATTCTCACCTGCCATGGACGCGTGTCGTTGCGATCGAAAACACGGTCAACAAGGGCGGCGGCTGCTGTTGGGACCTGCGGGAGATCGAGCGGATCCGTGGGGTGTGCGTGGAGCACGACATCGCGATGCACCTCGATGGCGCACGGCTCTTCAATGCGCTCGTGGCTCGCGACGAGTCTCCCCGCGATTATGGCCGTCTCTTCGACACCGTCTCGGTCTGCCTCTCGAAGGGGCTCGGCGCGCCTGCGGGTTCTCTGCTCCTCGGTTCACGGGCGCTGCTGGCGAAAGCGCACCGACAGCGAAAGCTCCTCGGAGGTGGCATGCGGCAGGCCGGTTATCTCGCGGCCGCGGGACTGTTCGCCCTCGAGCACAACGTCCAACGCCTGCGCGAGGACCACGCGAAGGCCAAGGTGCTGGAGAGCGAGTTGCGCGCGCTGCCCTATGTTGTGGCTGTCTTACCGGTCGAGACGAATATCGTGATCTTCACGCTGGCAGAGCGGCTCGGCACCGACGCCTTCCTGCAACAGCTGCAACACCAGCAGGTCCGGGCATCGAGCATCGGTGCGCAAACGGTGCGCTTCGTGTTCCACCTCGACGTGAGTGACGCACAGCTCGATTCGTTGCTGCAGGCGCTGCGCCGGGTACGACTGCCCTCTTGAGGCACGTCTCAACGCGGGCTACGGGGCGCGCGCGCGACTCCGAGACGACTCGTCGGGCTGGCC
>Ga0306920_100000349_pt1 | contig 53815 bp, 49 predicted proteins | sample flu12Cox44000170_FD_204666 | JGI IMG/M metagenome (GOLD analysis project Ga0306920, IMG submission 204666) | Lab enrichment of tropical soil microbial communities from Luquillo Experimental Forest, Puerto Rico - flux4day.12C.oxic.44.000.170 (v2)... | ecosystem: Environmental > Terrestrial >... | reverse complement strand
TGCATCGCCCGCTGCCGCCCGGATGCTCGCCGAGGCGCTCGCCGGTCACTTCCCCGACGCCCGCGGACGTTTCGGGCCCTTCGGTGGCCGCTACGTTCCGGAGATGCTCATTCCCGCGCTCGAGCGGCTCGAGCGCGGCGTGCGCGAGCATCTGCACGCCAGCGACTTCCAGGCGGAGCTTGCCGCGCAGCTCAGCGGCTGGGTCGGCCGCCCCACCGCGCTCACCTTTGCTCCGCGGCTCTCATCCCGCTGGGGCGCGAACGTGTGGCTCAAGCGCGAGGATCTGGCACACACCGGCGCGCACAAGATCAACAACGCCATCGGTCAGGCGCTGCTTGCTCGGCGCCTGGGCGCCAAGCGCATCGTCGCTGAGACCGGCGCCGGGCAGCATGGAGTCGCGAGCGCCGCGGCCTGCGCGCGGCTCGGACTCCCGTGCACCGTGTACATGGGTGAGATCGACATGGAGCGCCAGGCGCCGAACGTGGGGCGTATGCGGCTGCTCGGCGCGCGCGTCGTGCCGGTCGTGAGCGGCGATCGCACGCTGCGCGCCGCGATCGACGAGGCGCTGCGCGACTGGGTGTCGGACCCGCTCGGTACTTATTATCTGCTCGGCTCGGTCGTCGGCCCGCACCCGTACCCGTACCTGGTGCGCGAGCTCCAGTCGGTCATCGGCCGCGAGGCGCGCGCGCAGATACTCGCCGCCACCGGGAGGCCGCCGGATGCGCTCATCGCCTGCGTCGGCGGCGGCTCCAACTCCATCGGCGCCTTCCATGCGTTTGTCCCCGATGAGGCGGTCGAGCTTATCGGCGTCGAGGCCGGCGGGCGTGGCGCGGGTCTGGGCGAGAACGCGGCCACGGTCGCCTACGGTCGTCCCGGCGTGCTCCACGGCACCTACTCCCTGCTGCTGCAGAACGCGGATGGGCAGATCCAGGAGACGCATTCGGTGTCGGCCGGGCTGGATTACCCGGGCGTAGGCCCCGAGCACGCACTACTGGCAGCGAGCGGTCGCGTCCGCTATGAGACGGCGAGCGATGCGGAGGCGCTGGAGGGTGTGCGGCAGCTCTCCGAGCTGGAAGGAATCCTGCCGGCGCTCGAGAGCGCGCATGCGCTCGCGGGTGCGGCCCGCTGGGCGCGCGCGCACTCCGGTGGCACCGTGCTCATCTGTCTCTCCGGTCGCGGCGACAAGGACATGTCGACGCTGCAGCAGACGCTGCTGACAGCGGAGCCCGCGTGAGCCCGCGCGAGCACGTGAGCGCGGCGATTCGTGTGGCAGCGGCGAAGGGGGAGCCGGCGCTGGTGGCCTATATCACGGCTGGCTTCCCGAGCCGCGAGCGCTTCCGCGAGCACCTGCGGACTCTCGCGGCTGCCGCCGATGTCATCGAGGTGGGTGTGCCCTTCACCGACCCGATGGCGGACGGGGTCACCATCCAGCGCGCGAGTCTCGCAGCGCTCGCTCAGGGCGTGAGCCTCGCCTGGATCCTGGAGGAGCTCGCCGCGCTGCGCGGGATCGGGCCACCGCTGCTCCTGATGAGCTATCTCAACCCGCTGCTCGCCTTTGGAGTCGGGCGGCTCGCCGCGGGCGCTGCAGCGGCAGGAGTCGCGGGATTCATCGTGCCGGATCTTCCCCTCGATGAGAGCAGCGAGCTGCGCGACGCTCTCGATGAGCGGCAGATCGCGCTGGTGCAGATGGTGACTCCGGTTACCGAGCCGCAGCGTCTCGCGCAGCTCTGTGCCGGAAGTGAAGGTTTCGTGTACGCGGTCACCATGACCGGCACCACCGGCCGCAACGTGGCTGTGCCGGCGGAGGTCCTCGCGTACCTCGATCGCGTGCGCGCCATCGCGCGACTCCCGGTCTGCGCAGGCTTCGGCATCCGCAGCCGGGAGCAGGTCGAGCGGCTGCGCGGCCACGTCGACGGGGTGGTCGTCGGATCGGCACTGGTGGAAGTGCTCGAGCGTGGTGAGGATCCGGGTGAATTCCTGCGGGCACTGTCGCCACGCGTCTAACAGGGTCCGGCGCTGACGACGATCATCGAACCAGTACCCGCTCTGTGGTGAAGCATCGTTCACGCTGAGGCTGCGATGCGCGTTCCCAACGGGGCTGCGCAGCTTGCAACCGCGGATCGTGCGCGCACAATCCGCGCGTTCCGGGCTGTCGAAACATTCGGCAAACATGGCAGCACGGGATCGTAACTGAACGGCGTCTGCCTCACAGGGAGGTACCGTTTATGCGTATGCAGACCTGGTCGTGCCGAGCTCTGTTGAGTGCGGGACTGCTGTTGCTGATCAGTTCTCTTGCGCAGGCATCACCCCCTCAACCCGCGGGCTTTCGATGCGATGAACCGAGTGGAATCCTGTGCGCGGAGCAGCGCGACAATCCCGGCGGCAGCGAGTATTACGTCGGTCACGACGAGCCTTCACTGCTCTTTTACTCGAACACACCGGGCGCGGGTTTCAACAACGTCTACCGGATAAGACTGCCGAAGGATCCACCGCTGCTTCCCAAACAGGATGGCAGCGGAGGAACGTGGAACTTCCAGCTGCGCCCGGCTTTCTGGTTCGGGATGGCAATGTGCGACGATCAGGGTGACCCCAATCCGGGAGGATCTCCCAGCGCCGGTCCCAACATCCCGTGCACTCCGGCCAGCGACGGCAACATCTTTGACAGCCCGGACCCGGCCGCGCCCGACTACATCGGGCGGCACCCGGGCACGGCATTCATGGAAATGCAGTTCTACCCGCCCGGCTGGGTCTTCGCGATCTTTGGCCGCGGCACCGCGACACAATGGACCGCGGCGCTGAACATTGACAGCTTTCAGGATAACGCCAACACGGGTCAGCACAATAACCCGGCTTGCGTCAAAGCGGTTTCTACCGAATACGTCAACTTTGCGTTCATCCAGACCGATGGCATTCCGTTCCCACCGGGCTCACCCAGCCCACTGAGGCGAGCCCCGGCGTCGATCAACGCCAACACGCTTTTCATGAATCCGGGTGATGAGCTGATCGTGACACTCGCCGATACCGAGCACGGGCTCAAAGTCACGATTCAGGATCTCACCACCGGGCAAACGGGCTTCATGGTGGCGAGCGGTGCCAATGGGTTTGCCTCGGTGCTTTGGGATCCGAACGGAACTGACTGCAAATTTGCCGCTCACAACCTGCGGCACGACTTTCATCCCGCGTACGCCACGTCCAGCGAGCACACGCGCGTGCCGGGGGCAGCCCATTCGTACAACATCGCCTTTTCGGACGAGATCGGGCACTTCGAGTATTGCAGCTCGGTGGCTCAGGAGTTTGGTGCGTGCACGTCGCTCACCGGGAACGATAAGACGAAGCCGGCGCCTCCTTTCGAGGATGACCTCGAGTGCGTCGACCCCGGGTTTCCCGCGGCGTTCGGTTTGATTCACATTGGTGGCTGCTTCGATACCGACGCGGACTTCGACGGTGTTACTTACCGGAAGAATACCTGGCCGGGCTCGTTCAGCGCCCCCTCCCTGGATGCGCAATTCCATACGGAGCCGGTGATGTTCTCCAGTCCGTTGTTTACCGACCGCGCCGGTCACACGGGGAATTTCAGTCGCGTCGCCTTCGAAACCGACCTGCCGCGCATCGAGTTCGGCACAACGCCGCCGTGCCAGCGTCACCTGTCGAACCCCGCAGATCCGCACCCGGGACACGGCTGCGTCAACCCGCCCAAGGGCGCAGCCTTCTATCCGTTTTACAGCACGCGGTTGGATGACAACGGCTGCCGGTGGCAATTGGGCGGCCCGTTCATCCCCGGAACGCTGGACGATTTCGGCGGAAACTCAGCGGCGGAGTTCGGACGCATTCTGGCGCTCTTCTACCCGGCGCCGAATGGTCAGCCCCGATTCATCTTCGAGGACTTTCGCCGGATTCTGCCATTCAACCCTTGTCCGACGTTTGAAGACGAGTAGGCATCCGCAGCCTGACCCTGCCAAAACCAGAAAGGGCGATAACACCGCCCTTTCTGTTTATGCGGCAAACTCACACTATGGGGCCCCGTCCGCAGCCCGCCCCGGGTGTCTTTCCCTGGCGACGCCGCTTCTATTGCCGCATTTGCCTGCGGCGGTCGGAACGCCCATCCTGAAGCGGCATGCAGACCCTGACCATTGCCACGCGCTTTCGTGGCCCGCCCGAGTCTTCCAACGGAGGCTACTTCGCGGGACTCGTGGCGACGCTCGCCTCGCGCACCGTGAGTGTGCGGCTGCTGAAGCCGCCGCCGCTCAACATCGGGCTGGAGGTGAATGCGCTCGATGACGGGGGGCTTCGGGTGCTGCGCGGCGAGGAGCCGATCGGCGAGGCGCACCCGGCGTTTCTCGCGCTCACGGCGCCCCCGGCACCGGATTACCTCGAAGCGGTGGAGGCCTCGCGCCACTACGCAGGCTTCCGCTATCACCGCTTCCCGAGCTGTTTCGTATGCGGCACGCAGCGGGTGCGCGGCGATGGCCTGCGGATCTTCGCCGGGCCCATCTCCGAGCGCGGTGTGGTGGCCGCGCCCTGGGTACCCGACGCCTCCCTCGATGCCGGCGACGGCAAGGTGCGCGCCGAATTCATGTCGGCCGCTCTCGACTGCCCGGGCTACTACGCACTGGCGCTGGACGATCGCATGATGCTGCTCGCGGAATTCACCGCGCACGTCGACCGGCGGGTGCACATCGGTGAGTCGTGCACCCTCGTCGGCTGGCGCATCGGCAGCGACGGGCGCAAGCACGAGGCGGGCACTGCGATCTTCGATGGCAAGGGCGAGCTCTGCGGCCGCGCGCGGGCGCTGTGGATCGAGCCGCGTGCCACCGTGAGCGAGCTTACGCCGAAGTGAACCTTCAGCCGCGTGTGAGGCGCAGCATCGCCTCCGGGTAGCGCGCGCCGGCGGCGGCGCCGGGCGGGAACACCGCATCGATCGCCGCGAGCTCTGCGGCGCTCAAGGTCACCGACAGCGCACCGAGGTTCTCATCGAGGTTCGCCTTCCGCCGCGTGCCGGGGATCGGCACGATGTGCTGCCACTGTGCCATCACCCAGGCGAGCGCCAGCTGCGCCGGGGTGCAGCCTTTCTGGCTCGCGAGCTCCCGCACCTTGCGGGCGAGCGCCAGGTTGCGGGCGAAGTTCTCGCCCTGGAAGCGGGGATTCGTGCGGCGGTAGTCATCGGCGGCGAAGTCATCGGGGCTCTGGATGGCGCCGGTGAGGAAGCCGCGACCGAGCGGGCTGTAGGGCACGAAGCCGACATCGAGGCGCCTGCAGGCGTCCAGCACGCCCTCCTCGGGGTCCCGCGTCCACAGTGAGTACTCGCTTTGCAGCGCCGTGATGCCGTGTACGCGCTGCGCTCGCTCGAGCGTCTGCGGCGAGACCTCCGACAGCCCGAGGTAGCGCACCTTGCCGGCCCGCGCCAGCTCGGACATCGCCCCGACCGTGTCCTCGATCGGCACGTTGGGATCCACGCGGTGCAGGTAATAGAGGTCGATGTACTCCACCTTGAGCCGCTTCAGGCTCCCCTCGCAGGCCGCGCGCACGTGCGCCGGCCGGCCATCGATCGCGCGGGCGGTGGGATTGGCGGCATCGCGCACGAAGCCGAACTTCGTGGCGATGAAGGTCTGTGCACGGCGCCCCTGGACGGCGCGGCCGACGAGCTCCTCGTTGGTGTAGGGACCATACGCGTCGGCGGTGTCGAGGAAGGTCACACCGCGATCGAGCGCATCGGCGAGTGTCGCGAGGGACTCGGCGTCACTGTGCGGGCCGTAGAACTCGCTCATGCCCATGCAGCCGAGGCCGAGTGCGGAGACGGCGGGGCCGTTGCGGCCGAGCGTGCGGGTCTGCATGCGGCTGATTGTGCGCGCGTTGCCGGTAGCGCGAATCTGCAATTCGGGAGAGTGCCGCGCGGGCAGCGCCCGTACGCTGCGTGCTCAGGAACTGGCCGGCACAACCATTTGCGCGTGGCGCCAGTCGCCGAAGCGGTAGTACAGCAGCGCCAGCGCCGCGGCCAGCGCCGACGACAACGGAAAGCTCCACCAGACCGCGTCTACCTGGTAGCTCGGCAGCAGGGCCACGGCGAAGGGAAAACGCACCACGAGCAACGCGATCGTGAGAATGATCAGCGGGGCCATCACCGCGCCGGTCGCGCGCACCACCCCGAAGAGCGTGAGCGAAATGCCGAAGAAGACGAAGGACGGCGTGACGATGCGGTTCATGTGGCTCGCGATCTCGAGCGCGGCCGAGGCTGGCGGCAGGAACAGGCCGAAGACCCAGGTGTTGAGCGCCTCGATCGCGAGCACGATCGAGCCGGTGAGCAGCATGCTGTACAGCACTCCGACGCGGGCGATCGCCGTGACGCGCGTCCATTTGTTGGCGCCCACGTTCTGCGCCGTCATGGCGGAGACCGCCATGCCGACGGCAAAGGCGGGCATCTGGATGTAGTTCCAGATCTGCAGCGCCGCGCCGAAAGCGGCGGTGGTGTCGACGCCGAAGCGGTTCACCAGTGTAATCATGAGCACACCGCTGAGTGAGATCACCAGCAGCTGCGCGCTCATCGGAATGCCCTTCCTCACCAGCACGGACACCAGCGCACCGTCCGGCTTGAGGAAACGCAGCTCCCGCCGATGCAGGCAGAGGATGTGGTGGCGGCGGTAGAGATGGCGGATGAGCGCGATGAGGCTCACCGCCTGGGCGACGAAGGTGGCAAGCGCCGAGCCCGCGATCCCGAAGCGCGGGAACGGTCCGAGTCCGAAAATGAACACCGGGTTGAGCGCGATGTCGATGCCGACCGACAGCAACATGAAATAGAACGGCGTCTTGGAGTCGCCGGCACCGCGCAGCACGGCCATCACGAACGCGTACATGTAGAGCCACGGCAGCGCGAGGAAGATGACGCGCATGTAGGCCACGGCGAGCGGCAGCGAGTCTGGCGGTGTGCTCATGGCGATGAGGAGCGGACGGCACAGCGCGAGTCCCGCGATCGCCATGCCCACCGAGATAGCGGCGAAGAAGGTGGCGCTCGTGCCAACGACTCGCTTGGTCTCGCGGATATCGCTGGCGCCGATGCACTGGCCGATCAGGATGGTGGCCGCCATCGCCACGCCGAAGGCGGCACCAATCAGGAGAAACATGACGGTGTTGGCGTTGGCGGTGGCGGTGAGCGCCGCCTCACCCAGGAAACTCCCCACCCAGATGGAATTCACCGAGCCATTCAGCGACTGCAGGATGTTGGCGAACAGGATCGGCAGCGCGAAGCGGAACAGGCCGACCGGTATCGAGCCTTCGGTGAGCGAGCGCTGCACTTAGCTAGAGCGCCACAGCCCGTAGACGATCGCGACAGCGCCCGCGGCGAGCAGCGCCCAGCCGAGCCAGGCGGGATCGCGCGTCATGGCGAGCCACACCAGGGCACCGAGCAGCAGTGCAGCTCCCACGGTTGTCGCATCGCGTCGCCGTGCGGTGCGCTCGGGTGCGCCGCGCAGCTCGCCCGTATCCGGTGCAGCCGCCGGCGGCTGCAGCCGCGCGTACTCGCGCGCGATGAGCGCGGTGAGCAGAGCCGGCACACCGCGCGCTGCCTCGATGAGCTCGGGGACGTGGGCGCGCAGCCCGCGCGCCACCGTTCGCAGGCTGGTGCGCTCGCGCATCCACTCGCGCAGGATCGGGGTGGCGGTGTTCCACACATCCAGGTCCGGGTACAGGTCGCGCCCCAGGCCCTCCACGTTCAGCAGCGTCTTCTGCAGCAGTATGAGCTGCGGCTGAATCTGCATGTTGAAGCGCCGCGAGATCTCGAACAGTCGCAGCAGGATGCGGCCGAAGGAGATGTCCTTCAGCGGCCGGTCGAAGATCGGCTCGCACACCGTGCGCACGGCGGACTCCATCTCGTCGATGCGGGTCCCGGGCGGCACCCAGCCCGATTCGACGTGCAGCAGCGCCACGCGGTGATAGTCACGCTCGAATACCGCCATGAAGTTTTCGGCGAGATAGTGCTGATCGCGGGGGTCGAGCGTGCCGACGATGCCGAAGTCCACCGCCGCGTAACGCGGCCGCCGCGGGTCATCGACCAGCACGAAGATGTTGCCCGGATGCATGTCGGCATGGAAGAAGTTGTGCCGGAACACCTGGGTGAAGAAGATGCGCACGCCGTTCTCGGCCAGCTGGCGGATGTCGGTGCCGGAAGCCTTGAGACGCTTGAGATCGCTGATCGGCACGCCGTGGATACGCTCCATCACCATGACATCGTTGCGGCAATAGTCCCAGTACACTTCGGGCACGTACAGCAGGTCGGAGCCGGCGAAGTTGCGCTTGAGCTGCGAGGCGTTGGCGGCCTCGCGCATCAGGTCGAGCTCATCGAGCACGGTCTTCTGGTACTCGTCCACGATCTCGCGCGGGCGCAGCCGCCGGCCCTCGCGGGAGTAGCGCTGCGCAAGATCGGCGAGCGCGTGCAGCACCTCGAGGTCGCGCTCGATCATGGCGCGCATCCCGGGGCGCAGTACCTTGACGACCACCTCCAGCCCGCCGGGCAAGCGCGCCGCGTGCACCTGTGCGATGGACGCGGCGGCGAGCGGCGTCTCATCGAAGCTCTCGAACACCTCAGCCAACGGCCGCCCATAGGCCTGCTCGATCAGCGCGCGCGCCGTCGACCCCGGAAACGGCGGCACCCGGTCCTGCAGCATGGCCAGCTCATCGGCGATGTCCGGTGGCAGCAGGTCGCGCCGGGTGGATACGGCCTGGCCGAACTTCACGAAGATCGGTCCGAGCTCTTCCAGCGCCAGGCGCAGACGCGCGCCGCGGCTCACCGTGCGGCGACGCTCGAACCACACGAGCGGCGAGAGAAAGAACAGGAAGCGCAGCGGCCGGTACAGGTGTGTCGCGCGGACGTAGTCGTCCAGGCCGTGCCGCAGCAGCACGCGCTGGATCTCGAGCAGCCGCACCAGCACGCGCGCCTTCACGGGGGCGCGGTCCGCGTCACGGGGCGCCGCGTCGCCGCGCGAGCTGATCGAGGCGCGCCTGCAGCCGATCGACACCCTCGCGGACCGCGTCCACGCCGCGCAGGAACTGCTCGCCTTCGTTGCGCGACACCAGGTCGCCGCGCTCGTGGCCGAGGTACTCGGCGAGGTTGCGCAAGGTGGTGTCCGCGGCGCGCGCGCCGAAGGAGGTGCCGAGCCGTGCGAGTCGCGCGAGCTGATGGGCCGGCACGTCCCCGATCAGGAGCGACAGCTCCTCCTCGGGGTCCGGTCGCAGCAGCTGCACGAGCTCACGGAAGCGCTGTGAGACATCGCTGTCGCCGGTGATGGCAACGTCGCCGCGCTGCACGACGGCCTGCGCCGAGTCACCGGCGAGCGCGAGGAGGCTCAGCGCACCGCCCGTGAGCGTGGCATCGGCCGGCGCATCATCGCGGGTCACGGCGAGCGTCTGGCCGGTTGAGGTGAGGCGCAGCCGCACCACATCGGGCACGACCAGCGCCACGCTCCGTGCGCTCAGGCTGGCGAGGAGCTGCCGCGCCCGAGGCGAGCGTGGCAGGCCGCGGTTCAGCAGGTTCTCGAGTATCGAGGTCAGCATGGCGTCGCCTGGCTCAGGAGCGGTAGCCGCGATGCACGGCGACGATGCCGCCGGCGAGGGTGTGGTAGCGGCAGGCTTCGAGTCCGGCCGTCTGCATCATCTTCAATAGGGTGTCGGCATCCGGATGCATGCGAATCGATTCGGCGAGGTAGCGATAGCTCGCCTCGTCACCCGCCACCATGCGGCCGAGCCACGGGAGCACGCGGAAGGAGTACGCGTCGTAGAGCGGCTTCAATGCGGGCAGGCGCGGCTGGGAGAACTCGAGCACGAGCAGCTGCCCCCCGGGCTTGAGTGCGCGGCGCATCGCCGCGAGCGCGGCGGGCTTGTCCGTGACGTTGCGCAGGCCGAAGCCGATGGTGATGCAATCGAAAGTCTGGTCGGAAAACGGCAACCGCTCCGCGTCCGCTTGTACGAAGGCGACGTTGCCGACGATACCGGCGTCGATCAGCCGGTCGCGGCCACGCGCGAGCATCGCGCTATTGACATCGCTCAGCACGACGAGTCCCCGGGGACCGACCTGTCGTGCCAGACCCACGGCGAGATCCCCGCTCCCGGCGGCGACATCGAGCGCCCGTTGCCCGGGCCGCAGATTCGCGAGCGCCAGCGTGAAGCGCTTCCACAGCCGGTGCGTGCCCGCGGACATCAGGTCGTTCATCAGGTCGTAGTGCTCGACCACCGAGTCGAACACGGAGCGGACGCGGCGCGCTTTCTCTGCAAGGGGCACGCGCTCGAAGCCGAAGTCCGTGGTGGGGCGCTGCTCTGCCATGGCCATCGTCGGAAGGGTCATCCGGAATTCAGACACATTCTAGACGATCATGAGCGGTGCACCGCTCAGATCGCTGTTGATTTTTTTCTTCAGTCACGCGCAGAATCCCGGCCGTTACGGGGGGTCTTGCATAGCGAAACGGGCCGGACAGCGATGTCCGGTCCGTTTTGCTTTTCGGGTGCCGCGCAGCTTCTTTTCGAGGCCGCACATTTTGTGCGGTGTTCGCACGGCGCGCGGTGCAGTCGAATGCGCGGTGCCGCCGCGAGCGAAGTGCCGATTGCGATGTACCCTTGTGCATTAGTTAGGTATCCGCCTGACTGTGGTGTAAATGCATTCATCGCGCGTCTTCGGATGGGCACCGAACGCTCAACGCAGCGGACATGCGCGATACACCGTGAGTGCCGCGATCGCTCAGCGGCTGTCGCGCGCCTTGCGCGCGAGGTAGCGCGCCCACTTTTCCTCGCGCTCACGCCCGAGCTCGTGGAGATACTTCCACGTGTAGAGCCCGGTGTCGTGCCCGTCATCGAATACCAGTTTCACGGCGTACTGACCGACCGGCTCAACGGCTCTGATGCCGACGTTCTCCTTGCCGAGGACCAGCACCTCCTGGCCGGGTCCGTGACCTTTGACTTCGGCTGAGGGCGAGTGCACGCGCAGGTACTCGAAGGGCAGCTCGAAGCGGCTGCCGTCGGTGAAGGTCACCTCGAGCACGCGCGAGGCGCGCCGCAGGCGGATCTCGGTCGCGACCGGCTCGGACATGACCGCTCCAGTATAGAACCCGCACTGGACGGCCGGATTGCTGCAGCGCAATATATGCGTGTCGGCCGTGCGCGGCGAGACGTTCCGCGCATTAACGCCGATGACAAACCATCGCGCGCCCCTATACTCACCATCCCCTGCTGCTACCCGAGGGCTCGAGGGCTTAAGGCCCGAGCACTGAATGGAACCGACCGATACCTCCCATCCGGACCATTACCATCGAGTTGTGGATTGCCAGTGGGCCTGCCCGGCTCACACCGATGTTCCCGAATACATCCGACTGATCGCACAGGGCCGCTTCACCGACGCGTACATGGTGAACCGGCACTCGAACGTGTTTCCGGGCATCCTCGGGCGCGTCTGTGACCGGCCGTGTGAGCCGGCCTGCCGGCGCGGTCGCATCGAGACGAAGCCGGTGGCGATCTGCCGCCTCAAGCGCGTCGCCGCCGATCATCGCGAGGATGTGAGCGCGCGGCTGCCGAAGATCCCGCGGCTGAAGAACGGCAAGCGCGTCGCCTGCATCGGCGCCGGCTGCGCCTCGCTCACGGTTGCGAACGATCTCATGCCGCTCGGCTACGAAGTCACCATCTTCGAGCAGTACGGCGAGCCTGGCGGGCTCATGCGCACCAACATCCCCTCGTTTCGCCTCCCGGCCACGGTGCTGAGCGAGGAGATCGCCATGATCGTCGACATGGGGGTCGACTTGAGGCTCAACACTCCCGTGAGCAGCATGCGGGAGCTCCTCACCCAGGGCGGCTTCGATGCGGTGTTCGTCGGCTCGGGCGCACCGAAGGGCAAGGAGCTCAAGCTTCCCGGCCGCGAGGAAGGCGCCGCCAACATCCACATCGGCATCGCCTGGCTCGAGTCGGTGGCCTTCGGGCACATCGACCGGGTCGGCAAGCGCGTGCTCATCATCGGCGTGGGCAACACCGCCATGGACTGCTGCCGCACCAGCCTCAGGCTTGGCGCCGACAGCGTCAAGGTAATGGCGCGCAAGCCGCGCGGCTTCTTCAAGGCCTCGGAGTGGGAGCTCGAGGACGCCGAGGAGGAGAGCGTCGAGATCGTCGTCAACCGCTCGCCCAAGGCGTTCGTCATCGAGAACGGCCGCCTCGCGGGCATGCAGTTCGACAAGATGGAGTACGAGCTCGATGCGCAGGGCCGCATCAGCGCCGAACGCATCGTGGGCGAGGAGTTCCTGCCGGCGGACGATGTGATCCTCGCGATCGGCCAGGAAAACGCCTTCCCCTGGATCGAGCGCGATCTCGGCATCAGGTTCGACAAGTGGGACGTGCCGGTGATCGACACGGTGACTTTTAAATCGACGCACCCGCAGGTGTTCTTCGGCGGAGATGCGGCCTTCGGGCCGAAGAACATCATCTGGGCCGTCGAGCACGGCCACCAGGCGGCCATCTCGATCCATCGCCATTGCCAGGGCGAGTCCGTGCACGATCGTCTGCCGCCCGGCATGAACCTGCAGAGCCGCAAGATGGGCATGCACGAGTGGTCGTACGCCAACGACTACACACCGGTGGAACGGCGGTTGATGCCGCACGTGTCGCTCAAGGAGCGCTTCAAGAAGCTCAACATCGAGGTCGAGCTCGGCTTCACCGCCGAGCAGGTGGAGCAGGAAGTGCAGCGCTGTCTCAACTGCGACGTGCAGACGGTGTTTACTGCGAAGCTCTGCATCGAGTGCGATGCCTGTATCGATATCTGCCCGGTCGACTGTCTCACCATCACGCACAACGGCGCGGAGGCGGAGCTGCGCACGCGCCTCAAGGCGAAGGCGTTGAACCTCAGCCAGCCGCTGTACGTGTCGGCGCCGCTGCCGCAGACCGCTCGGGTGATGGTCAAGGACGAGGACCTGTGCGTGCACTGCGGTCTGTGCGCCGAGCGCTGCCCGACGGCCGCCTGGGACATGCAGAAGTCCGAGCTGCATTGGCCGCACGCCACCGACGAGGCGGATGCGCTCGAGTCGAAGAAGCCCAAGATTGCCTGAAGCGAAGCTCACCATGTCGAAAGCCAACTTGACGCGCGTCAACGACTTCACCATCAAGATCGCCACGGTGAACGGCACCGGCTCGGCGAGCGCCAACACGCTGCTGATGAAGTCGATCTTCCGCAGCGGCATCCCGGTGGTGGGCAAGAACTACTTCCCTTCCAACATCCAGGGACTGCCGACCTGGTACGAGATCCGCGTCACCAAAGACGGCTACGTCGCCCGCTCCGGCACGGTCGACATCATGGTGGCGATGAACGCCGAGACCTACGCACGCGATGTCAAGGAGGTCTCCCCCGGCGGCTACATGGTGTACGACTCCACCTGGCCGCGGCCGGCGTTGCTGAAGCGCGAGGACATCACCGTGCTCGGCGTGCCGCTCGCCCAGCTGTGCAACGAGAACTTCAACGGCGTGCGTACGCGCATCCTGATGAAGAACATCTGTTATGCCGGGGTGCTGGCGGCGCTGCTCGATCTCGACCTGGCACAGATCCGCGAGCTGCTGGCCGAGACTTACGCCAAGAAGCCGCAGCTGGTCGAGAGCAACATGAAAGCCATCCAGCTCGGCTACGACTACGCGCGCGCGAACTTCGAATGCCCGCTGCCGCTGCACGTGGCGAAGATGGGGCAGACCGCCGGCCACATCATGATCGATGGCAACACCGCCGCGGCGCTCGGTTGTCTGTTCGCCGGCGCCACGGTCGCGGCCTGGTACCCGATCACCCCTTCGACCTCCCTCATGGACGCCTTCAAGATGTTCGCCGACCGCATGCGCGTCGATCCGCAGACCGGGCGGCGTAACTTCGCTTTCATCCAGGCGGAGGACGAGCTCGCCGCGGTCGGCATGGCGATCGGGGCGATGTGGAACGGCGCACGTGCGTTCACCGCGACCTCGGGTCCGGGCATCTCGCTCATGAACGAGTTCCTCGGCCTTGCCTACTACGCGGAAGTCCCGGTAGTGATCTTCGACATCCAGCGTGTCGGTCCCTCCACCGGCATGCCAACCCGCACCCAGCAGGGCGATCTGCTGCTCTCCGCCTACGCTTCCCACGGCGACACGCGCCACGTCTGCCTCTATCCCTCCGACCCCGAGGAGTGCTTCTACATGGCGGTGCAGGCCTTCGATCTCGCCGAGCGCCTGCAGACCCCGGTGCTCGTGCTGTCGGACCTCGACATCGGCATGAACGACTGGATGTGCCGCGACCTCAAATGGGACGACGACTACCGCCCCGATCGCGGCAAGATGCTCGGCAAGGAGGAGGTCCTCAAGCTCGAGAAGTTCTACCGCTTCTTCGACAAGGACGGCGATGGCATCGGTTACCGGACGCTGCCCGGCGTGCATCCCAAGGCGGCCTACTTCACGCGCGGCTCGGGCCACACCCAGTACGGCGCCTACACCGAGGATTCGGCCGAATACCAGATCGTCCTCGACCGGCTGCTGAAGAAATGGGCGACCGCCAAGCGCCTGGTGCCGCGTGCCGTGATAGATGCGACCGCCGCCAGCCGCGCTGGCCTGGTGTCGCTTGGCAGCTGCGACGGTGCGATCCGCGAGGCGCTCGATGTGCTCCGGCAGCGCGGCGTCGCGCTCGATTATATGCGGGTGCGCGCCTTCCCCTTCGGCGAGGACGTGGAGAGGTTCCTTGCGGCGCACGAGCTGCTGTTCGTCGTCGAGCAGAATCGCGACGCGCAGCTGCGGCAGCTGGTCACCCTCGAGACCGCGGTGGACAAGGCGAAGCTGCGCTCGCTGCGGCACTACAGCGGACTGCCGATCTCATCGCACTTCATCATCGAGGGTGTGCTCGCCGAGCTGCAACCCGGCGAGCGCGTCGCATCGCGTGACGCCGCGCATGGCTGACCGCACCGCACGGCTGAGAGACTGACATGACCTTCATTGCCAAGCCCAAAGTCGCCCATCCCTCGCTGCCGAAGAACGCACGCGGTCTCACTCGGCGCGATTACGAAGGCGCCTTATCCACGCTCTGTGCCGGCTGCGGACACGACTCGATCACCGCCGCAATCGTCGAGGCGAGCTGGGGCATCGCTCTCGAGCCGCAGAACCTGGTGAAGCTGTCGGGGATCGGCTGCTCGTCGAAGACCACCGCGTATTTCGTGAGCGGCGGCCACGGCTTCAACTCCGTGCACGGGCGCATGCCCGCGATCGCCATGGGTGCCAACGCCGCCAACCGCACGCTCACCTACATCGGGGTGTCGGGCGATGGCGATACCCTCTCTATCGGCCTCGGGCAGTTCTGCCACGCCATCCGCCGCAATTTGAACATGCTCTACATCATCGAGAACAACGGCGTGTACGGGCTCACCAAGGGGCAGTTCTCGGCCTCCGCCGACATCGGCACCAAGGCGAAGAAGGGCGAGACCAACTTCCAGCCGCCGATCGATCCGGTGCTGCTCGCGATGACCCTCGGGGCCTCCTTCGTGGCGCGCAGCTTCTCCGGCGACAAGCAGCAGCTGGTGCCGCTGATCCAGGCCGGCCTGAAACACCAGGGCTTCGCGCTGATCGATGTGCTTTCGCCGTGCGTCACGTTCAACGATCACGAGGGCTCCACCAAGAGCTACGCCTACACGCGCGAGCACTACGAGCCGGCGGTGCACGCGGATTTCATCCCGCTCGAGCGCGAGATCACCGCCGACTACAAGGAGGGCGAGGCGCTCCCGGTGGTGTTGCACGATGGCAGCCGCATCGTGCTGCGCAAGCTCGATGCCGCCTATGACCCGACCAACCGCACGCTCGCCGCCGCGCAGATCCAGGAGCGGATGAAGGCTGGCGAGTACCTGACCGGGCTGTTGTACGTCGACCTGGAGCCGGCGAAGAGCGCCTTCCACGTGGTCAACAACACTCCCGATGAGCCTCTGAACAGCATTCCCTACGAGAAGCTCTCACCGGGCTCGAAAGGTCTGGAGAAGGTCCTCTCGCGCTACCGCTAGCGGTCGGGCGCGCGGCACGTGTCGAGTGCCTCGGGCGAGCCGTTCGGCGTTTGCCGACTGTTCGTCCGGACGAACGCATGCACCGTCCTCGGCCGCAACGACGGATCGGACACGAGCAGCATCACGTTGGTGTCGTCGAACTCGAAGCCACCGTGCTCGGCTTGCTTCTTCGTGCTGCCCGAGTAGGTGTGGCCGATGTTCGGCTGCACGATGAGGTCCGGCGTGCGCCGGCGCGATCTCGTGCTTAGCAGGTTGCGCAGTCGAATTCGAGGCAAATTCCATGAGCTTCGTGACGAGCTCTTGCGGCGTGGCGGGGGCGAGCAGGCGGCTGCGGGCGTAATTGTCACAAAAAAATGAAATGATCCATGGCGAAACGATCTGCGGTGCCTTACTGCGAGCCGGCCGCACGTAGCCCGCAACCGCACTGCCGGCACGGCTCCGCCGCGACGACCCATCCAGGAAGCAACGGTCACGGGAGACATTTATGAGTCTGAACACGAATCGCATCCGCGATGCCATTGGCGCTGCGGTGCTCACTGCAGTCGCAGTCGCAAGCAGCGCGCCACTGCTGGCGCAGAACCAGAACGGCCAAGGCAACCAGAACGGCCAAGGCAACCAGAACGGCCAAGGCAACCCGCAGGTGCATCATGTGCTCCTGCTCAGCATCGATGGCTTTCACCGCCAGGACCTGGCGCGCCTGGTTGCGCAGAATCCAGGGTCGGCGCTTGCGGGCTTGTCGCGTCACGGCGTCACCTACACAAACGCGAGGACGACGACCCCCTCCGACTCGTTCCCGGGCCTGCTCGCGCAGATGACCGGCGGAACGCCAAAGTCGACGGGCGTCTACTACGACGACAGCTACGACCGCACCCTGTTCTCGCCGAACCCGGCGGGCGTCTGCACGAGCAACACCGGGTCCCCCGGTACCGAGGTCGTGCTCGATGAGTCGATCGACTTCGACTCGACGATGCTCTTTAGCGGCGGCATCAATCCGGACTTCCTGCCGCAGCAGCTCAACGCGGACGGCACCTGCACCAAAGTTTTTCCGCACGAATTCATCAGAGTCAACACGATCTTCGGCGTAGCGCACGCCGCCGGCCTGCAGACCGCGTGGTCCGACAAGCACCCGGCCTACGACATCGTGAACGGCCCGTTCGTTGGCACGCCGAATGTCGACGATCTGTACACGCCGGAAATCAATTCGAACATCTTTGGCCAGGGTGGCCCGGCTTCGTCCAATGGCGTCGACCTGACGGCGCCTGCGGCCGCTTGCAACGCGACGAACTCGACCCTGGCTTTTCCGCCACCGAGCGGCATAGTCCCGGTGCAGTACGTCGACTGCGCACCGACAACCGAGGCGTATGACGACACCAAGGTACAGGCCATCATCAATCAGATAGACGGCAAGCGCTCGGACGGAAGCCCCGGCACCGGCAAGGCGCCCGCGATCTTCGGCATGAACTTCCAGGCCGTCAGCGTCGGCCAGAAGCTGGTCGCCGGGGGTTACGACGCGACGCTCGCGCCGAAACCGATCCTGCGGGATGCGATCGCGCATACCGACGCCTCGATCGGCCGCATGGTCGCCGAGCTGAAGGCGAAGGGTCTGTTCGGGGATACGCTGATCATCGTGTCGGCGAAGCATGGCCAGTCGCCGATCAATTTCGCCAAGCTGCAGATGGAGCCACACGCGACCCAGGCACCGGATCACACGGTCACGGATCCGGGGAGCGTGATCGACGCGCCGGTCGATACCGTAGTGTCAACGTTCGTCAACCCCAATAGCGGCAGTCCCTACTCGCAGAGCGGACATCTGCAGACCGACGACGTCGGCATCGTCTGGCTGCAGCCCAACGGCGCCACCGACCTGTCAAAGGCCGTCACGAGCCTCGTAACGAACGCGGATCTGATTCATGCGACGACGCTGCCGCCGGCAACGATCTTCAAGTCAAACATCACTTCGGGTCCCGCGCTCGCGGCGATCTACGGTAATCCGACAGTGCCGGGGTCGCTGGCTCATGCCAGGGCTCCCGACATCTTCATTCAGCCTGACGAGGGTGTGATCTACTCGGGCAGCAAGAAAAAAATTGCCGAGCACGGCGGCGGTGCCCCGGGCGACACGCAGGTGGCGTTGTTAGTGTCGGCCAGCTTCCTTGGGCAGAGCGCGGTCGGTGAGCCGGTAGAGACGAGGCAAATCGCGCCGACGATCCTTCAGGTCCTCGGCCTCAACCCGCAGGCGCTGCAGGCCGTCCGGCAAGAGGGCACGCAGGTGCTGCCGGAGTATTTCGATAACGTACAGTAGGTTGCGCAACCAGCTGAGTCCATCCAATCCGCGCCAGCCGGCGGGTTCGCCTCGAGGCGAACCGCTGGCTGGTCCGTGTAGTCTTTTCGCGGCCGGCTAAGACGAGGACTCGAGCAGCGTGTCCACACGCTGGCGGTAGCGGCGCAGCAGCTCGGCGGCGAAATCCGCGAAGACCCGGATCTTCGGTGAGTCGCGCACCGCGGCGCGGCACACCACCGAGATCGGTTTCCCGGGCGCCGACCAGTCCGGCAGCACCACCTGCAGGCGGCCGAGGGCGAGTGCCTCCGCCACCATCAGGTCCATGGACTGCACCACTCCCGCGCCACGGATAGCCGCGCGGATCTCCGCCTCGGCGGAGTTGAACGCAATGTTGAAAGGGAGCGAAAGCCGTATGCGCTGCGTACCGCGCTGGAATACCCAGCGGTGCGCACGGCGGGTACCGGTGGGCAGATACCCCACCATCTTGTGACGGCGCAGGTCGTCCGGCACGGCCGGCATCCCGTGTGTCCGCAGATACTCGGCCGAGGCGCAGGTGAGGAGCCGTGTCCCCACCACACGCCGCGCGACGAGGTGTGGCTCGCGGACCGCACCCACGCGCACCACCAGGTCGATTTCCTCGGCGATCATGTCGACTACGCGGTCGTTGAACTGCACCTCGAGCTGCAGCTCCGGATAGCGTGCGGTGAACTGCGGCAGTGCCGGAATCAGGAGTGCGCGGCCGAATTCCACCGGCACATCGACCCGGAGCCGCCCCTGGGGCGCGAGCCGCGTGCGCCGCAGGGCCTCATCCGCAGACTCGAGCTCGGCCAGGATCCTCTGGCAGCGCGCGAGGTATTCCGCGCCATCGGCGGTGAGTCCGACGCGGCGCGTCGTGCGCTGCAGGAGCTGGCAACGCAGGTGCCTTTCGAGCTCGGCGACGTGCGTACTCACGACCGCGCGCGAGAGTCCGAGCGCATCTGCCGCCCGGGTGAAGGAGTGCAGATCCGCGACACGCACGAAGCTGCGCATGCAGGCGAGCTGATCCATGCCGCGATTGTATGCCAGGAGCGAACAATAAATTCGTGATTAGCCTGTTTTTGCGGATAACGTCCCGGACTACAGTCGACACCCATGGGCCGCTGTCACGGCCCGCGATGGGGAGTGTCACCGGATGTTCATCTTCAGCCGGCCGTTCCGGGCAGTGGCCGCCGGGCTCACCGTGGCGCTGTTGATGGTATGCCTCGACCGCGCCTGTGAGCCGCCGGAGGCCGTTGCTGCAGCCCTGCCGGCCACGGCCGTCGTCGCAAAAGCGCCGGCTTCGGCTTGTGCCGCGCCCGCCCCATGCGGTATCGTCCGCGCCGGTTCGTGACCTTTCCCTTTCCTGCCGCCTGCCGCCCGCACTTAAGACCGCGAGTTGGCTTCCGAGTCTGAAAAGCCGAATCGTTCCCGACCAGGTGGCAGTGTGTGCGCCGACCAATCACCGATTCTCGGCATACGCTCCTGCTGATAGCGTTAGTTTCAGGAGTTCGATTGCATGACGAGAATCTATGTTGGCAACCTGCCCTTTTCCGCGACCGACGCCGAGCTGCGTGAGCTGTTCGCACAGCACGGCACCGTCGAGTCGGTGAGCATCATCACCGATCGCGACACCGGCCGGCCGCGTGGCTTCGGGTTCGTCGAGATGTCGCGCGCGGACGCCTCGCGCGCCATCCAGAATCTGAATGGCAAGGAGCTGGGTGGCCGGCCACTGCGTGTCAACGAGGCTCAGGAGCGCAGCGGCGGCGGTAATCGCGGCGGCGGCGCACCGAAGCGCTGGTAAACGCTCTCTGGCTCGAGGCCGGTCCGCCGCTGCCCCGACGGGGTGGCGGCGACCGGCTTTCTTTGTATATACGAATCGGGAGAGGCTTTCATGGGTAAGGGCGATCAGAGGTCACGTCGCGGCAAGATCTACCGCGGCTCATTCGGTAAGTCGCGTCCCAAGGATCCCGCCAAGGACAAGAAGGCAGCCAGGACCGCCAAGCGCTGACCCGACGCGGACCGCCGGCCGATGCGAGCGCAGCACCCTAGAGTTCAGCGAAGGGCTCGTCGGAAGCCGTGAGCGCCGGGCGCGTCTTGCGCTCGAGACACCTGCGGATCAGCGAGAGTGCCGACGCATCGTTGGGTGGCAGCTGCGCATCGCTCGACTGGAGCGGTTCAGTGCGGCGCCCCCAGCGCACCAGGTGCGCGCAGTAGCTCAGGCCGCCGCCGAAGCCCGGCATGAGCAGCAGCGCCCCCGGGCGCACGCGTCCCTCCTCCACTGCCTCGCACAGGGCCACCGGAACGGTCGCCGCCGACATGTTGCCGTAGCGCTGGACGTTGACGTACACACGTTCCATCGGCAGCCGGGCGCGCCGCGCGACGGCCTCGATGATGCGCAGGTTTGCCTGGTGCGGCACGAGCAGCTCGACGTCGTCGGTGCCGAGCCCGGCACGCGCCAGCGCCTCCTCGCAGGCACCCGCCATGCCCTGCACCGCGCGCTTGAAGATCTCCTGACCTTCGAACTGCCAGCGCGTGACGCCGTAGAGGATGCCGCGGTTGGCATAGCGGCCACCCATACCCTGTACGCGCAGCGTCTCGCGCGAGTCCGCGTAGCAGCCGAGCTTCTCGGCGAGCAGGCCTTCCTCATCGTCGCTCGCCTGCAGCACCACTGCGGCGGCCCCGTCGCCGAACAGCACCGCGACGTCGCGGTCGCTCCAGTCCATGAACGGTGAGATGAGCTCGGCACCGATCACCAGTGCATTCCTCACGACACCGGTGCGGATGAGGGCGCTCGCGGTCGACAGGCCGTAGAGGAAGCTGGTGCACGCGGTGTTGATGTCGAAGGCCGCGGCGGCGTGCGCGCCGAGGCGCAGCTGCACGCCCGAAGCCATGTTGGGCACCTGGTCGTCGTAGCTGCAGCTGCCGAACACGATCAGCTCGGTGTCGGCACCCGCGAGGCCTGCGGCGGCGAGCGCCCGCGCTGCTGCGACGAAGGCGAGCTCCTCCAGCCCGACGTGCGAGATGCGCCGCTCGCGGATACCGGTGCGGCTGACGATCCACTCATCGCTCGTGTCGAGCAGGGTGGACAGATCCTGATTGGTGAGCACGGCCGGTGGCAGGCACTTGCCCCAGCCCGTGATCGCCGCGTGGGTCATGCGACGCCCCCCGTGAAGCTCGGCGGTTCGGTGTGCATCATCCGTGACGGCGTCGTAAGAATAGCAGTCCGACGCTACAATCCGCAGCGTGGCGGATTCGAGCTCGTACTCGCGCTGGCGGCCGCATCCCTGGCACGGCCTTGAGCCGGGGGCGAATGCGCCGCGCATCGTCAATGCCTACATCGAGATCACCCCGTTCGATCTCATGAAATACGAAGTCGACAAGGCGTCCGGCTACCTGCGCGTCGACCGCCCGCAGCGCACCTCCTCGCAGCCGCCCTCGCTCTATGGCTTCATTCCCCAGACTTACTGCGGCGAGCGGGTGCGGCGGCTCGCCGCAGGCAGCGAGCGCGGCGACGGCGATCCGCTCGACATCTGCGTGATCAGCGAGCGCCCGATCAATCACTCCGAAGTGCTGCTGCGCGCGCGCGTGGTGGGGGGGCTGAAGATCATCGATCGCGGCGAGGCGGACGACAAGATCGTCGCGGTGCTCGAGGGCGATTACGTCTGGGGCGAGGCGCATGAGATCGGCGATCTGCCGGCAGCGCTGCTCGAGCGTATCGAGCATTACTTTTCCACCTACAAGCTCGTTCCCGATGAGCCACCGAAGATCCGCCTCACCGGCCGCTATGGCTACGCGGAGGCGGCGGCGGTGATTCGTGCGGCGATCGAAGACTACGCGGAGAAGTTCGCTCGCATGGGTTAGCGGCGCGAGGCGTCCGGCGCGTAATCGAAGGAATCGAAATACAGCCGCCCGGCGGGTAGGCCGTGGCGCGGGAAGCTCGCGCGCAGCGCCTCGATCATCGCCGGGGGGCCTGCCGCATACACCTCGAAGCAGCTGAGGTCCGGATGATCGGCGAGCACCGCCTCGTGCACGAAGCCGACGCGGCTGTGAGAGGCCTCGGTCGCGGTTGGCTCCGACAGCACCGCGGTGAACTTGAGCCGCGAGTGGCGCTGCACCCATTCGAGCACCCGCGTCTGCTCGTAGATATCGTGAGCGTGACGCGCGCCCCAGTAGAGATGAATGTCACGCTCGCCGCCGGCCTCGAGCGCATGGCGCAGCATCGACTTGAGCGGCGCGAAGCCGGTGCCACCGGCGAGCATCAGCACGGGATCTGCTCCCTCGCGGTAGCTGAACTGCCCGATCGGCCCCTCGATGCGCAGGAGCGATCCCACGACGAGCTGAGCGTCGACCGCACCGGCCCCGAACAGTCGCTCGGTGAATCCGCCGCCACTCACCCGCCGCACGTGCAGCTCGAGCAGGTCGCTGTCGTGCGGGGGGCTCGCGATGGAGAAGCTGCGGCGCCGGCCGCCCGGGAGCAGCACATCGAGGTACTGTCCGGCATGAAAGCGCAGACGCTCGACGGCCGGCAGCCGCAGCAGCACCTGCATCACATCGGGGGCGAGCGCCGTGAGGCCGGCGATGCGGCATGGGAGCGTCTTGATCTCGACATCGGCGACGCTCGCAATGAGGCGCGCTTCGACCGTGAGGTCCGATTGCGCGCGTGCCTGGCACAGCAGGATCTGCCCGCTGCGCTCCTCCTCGGGGCTGATACCCGGCGGCCGCCCGCTCGGGTAACCGATCTCCCCCGCGACGAGCCGCGCGCGGCACGAGCTGCAGTGCCCGGACTTGCAGCTGTGCGGCAGGTTGAGCCCCGCGGCGAGCGCCGCCTCGAGTACCGGCTGCCCGGCGGCGACGGTGACTGTGCGGCCGTGCGGCTCGATGCGTACCGTATGTTCGTTCCGGCTCAATGTCCCGATCCTGTAAGGCTTCACGGCTAGACTAGCGGGGCGCCCGCGAAATTTCGCGTCTTGCGCATCGCTGGGCGCACGCCCGCGCGCGGGAAGCGAAATTAACCGGGGTCCCCAAGAAATTGCGCGTCTTCGTGACAGATGTCCGCTCGCCCCGCACGGCAAGCGCAATTTCTTGGGGTGGTTTTTCGCGGGGTGCTGTAGACGTACGGCCTTTCCAAGGCCAGGGAGCCGTCATGTTCGTGAACCCGAAGACGGACGAGGTCGCGAAGCTGCTGCGCGCCGCCCGCACCATCGCCGTCGTCGGTCTCTCGCCGGACCGGACGCGCCCGAGTCACGGCGTCGCGAAGGCCTTACAGCGCTTCGGCTATCGGATCATCCCCGTGAACCCGTTCGCCGAGTCCATCCTCGGTGAGCCGGCGGTCGCCTCGCTCGATCAGCTGCCGGAGGCGCTGGGGCCCGACGAACGGATCGACATCGTCGATGTCTTCCGCCGCCGCGACTACGTCGCGGGCATCGTCGATGAGTGCATTCGCCTGAAGCTACCGGCGTTGTGGCTGCAGGAAAGCGTCATCGATGAGAGGGCGGCCGCGCGCGCGGTGCAGGAGGGAATCTTCACGGTGATGGACCGCTGTCTGTTCAGGGAGCGTGCGGCACTGCGCGACTGACGGACGCATCACTCGGCGCCGCCGGCGGCCCGCGCGGGGTTCGCACCCGCCGTGTTTCGGCTATGCTCTCCATCAATGCGCGTCGAATTCACGAAGATGCACGGGGTCGGCAACGACTTCGTCGTGTTCGATGCGCCGGTCCCCGATTCTCTCATCGATCCGCCGCGACTGCGCGCGCTGGCCGATCGTCGCACCGGCATCGGCTTCGATCAGGCGCTGCTGCTCGAGGCGCCGCGTCAGGCGGACAGCGCCGCCCGTTACCGCGTTTTCAACGCCGACGGTGCCGAGGTCGAGCAGTGTGGCAACGGCGCCCGCTGCATCGCCGCTCTTCTCGGGCGCCGCGGCCTGGCACGCGATGGGGCGCTCACACTCGAGAGCGCCGCGGGGGCGATCCGCGCGCGCCTGGCGGCAGACGGCGCGGTATCGGTCGACCTCGGCGTGCCTGATTTCAATCCGCGCTCGCTGCCTTTCGATGCGGCGGGCGAGGCGGATAGCTACGCGCTCGAGGTGGGCGGTGAGCGACTCGAGATCATGGTCGTCTCGCTCGGCAACCCTCACGCGGTCGTGACGGTGGCATCGGTCGAAAGCGTCCCGGTCGCGGATCTCGGTCCCCTGATCGAGCGCCATCCGCGCTTCCCGAAACGCGTCAACGCCGGCTTCCTCGAGATCGTTTCGCGCGAGGAGGTACGGCTGCGCGTCTACGAGCGCGGCGCGGGCGAGACGCACAGCTGCGGCACCGGCGCCTGCGCGGCCGTCGCGGTGGCAGCGCGGCGCGGGTGGCTCGATGCGCGCGTGCGGGTCAGCGTGCGCGGCGGCGAGTTGCGGGTAAACTGGGCCGGTGCGGGGGAACACATCTGGCTGACCGGCCCGGTACAGATATCATTCCAGGGTCACGTCGAGGTGTAGAGCAATATGACGACACGAGAGGCTCGCGGTGTTGCCGCGGCGGACAGCGAAGAAGAAAGCGTCGCCGCCTACCTGCAGCGCCATCCCGAGTTCTTCGAGCACCACCAGGCGGTGCTGGCGCGCCTGAAACTGCCGCACGCGCGCGGCGGCTCGACCATCTCGCTGGTCGAGCGGCAGATCGAGGTGCTGCGCGAGAAGCAGGCGCAGCTCGAAGGGAAGCTCGCGGAGCTCGTACGCGTGGCGCGTGCCAATGATGCCATCTCCGAGCGGCTGCATCGCTTCACGCGCCGCCTGCTGCGGATCGTGCCGCGCGCGGAAGCGCTGGGGCGCATCGAGGCGGGCCTGCGCGAGGACTTCGACGCCTTCCACGCCGCACTGGTGCTGATCGGTGCGCCCTCCGTCGACCCGTTGACGCCGCGCTTCGTGCGCAGCGTGCCCGCGGACGATCCGAACCTGAAGTCCTTCGAGTCGCTGTTTGCCAGTGGCAAGCCGCGTTGTGGCCAGGCACGCGACTCCCAGCGCGAGTTCCTGTTCGGCCCCGAGGGACTCGAGCTCGGGTCGGTCGCCCTCGTACCGCTCGGCGAGAAGGGAGCGCTCGGACTCCTCGCGCTGGGCAGCCCCGACCGCGATCGCTTTCACCCGGGCATGAGCACCGAGTTCCTGGCGCGACTGGCGGAGCTCGTGAGCGACTCCCTGCGCGGCGAACGCGCCGCCTGAGACGCCGCGCCGGTGGCCCCCGCCGCGCTCGAGTGGGTCACCCGCTTTCGGCGCTACCTCAGCAGCGAGCGGCGCCTCTCGGCACATACCGATCAGAGCTACGCGCGCGATCTGGCGGCGCTCGTCAGGTTCTGTGACCGCGAAGGCGTTGCCGAATGGGGCGCTCTCGACTCGCAGCACGTGCGGCGCTTTGCCGCTCATTCGCACAAGGGTGGCCTCGCTCCGCGCAGCATTCAGCGGCGGCTGTCGGCGGTGCGCAGCTTCTACGCCTTCCTGCTGCGCGAGGCGGCGACCGAGACCGCCCGGATTGCCGCGACGCGCCCGGCGTCGGCCGGCGCGCGTCGGCGCCGCAGCACCCGCGTAACCGCAAATCCCGCCGCCGAGGTGCGCGCGCCGAAGGCGGCGCGCCGCCTGCCGCACACGCTCGATGCCGATCAGATGGCGCGATTGCTCGAGATCCCTGCACAGGGTGATCGTCTAAGCTCACGCGATCGCGCGCTCATGGAGCTGCTCTATTCCTCGGGGCTGCGCCTTGCGGAGCTGGTGAGCCTCGATGTCTCGAGCCTCGATCTCAAGGACGCCGTGGTGCACGTGCTCGGCAAGGGCCGCAAGGCCCGCATCGTCCCGGTCGGGCGCCACGCACTCCGCGCGCTGCGCCACTGGCTCGAGCAGCGCGCCACGCTCGCCCGGCACGATGAGAACGCGTTGTTCGTCGGGCGCAACGGAGCGCGGCTCGGGGCGCGCGCGGTGCAGGCGCGTGTGGCGCTGTGGGCGCGGCGGCAGGGGCTCGGCGTGCACGTGCACCCGCATCTGTTCCGCCATTCATTTGCCTCGCACCTGCTGGAATCGAGCGGGGAGCTTCGCGGGGTGCAGGAACTGCTCGGTCACGCCGATATCTCGACCACGCAGATCTACACCCATCTTGACTTCCAGCACCTCGCCCGCATCTACGACGCAACCCACCCGCGGGCACGTCGCAAGGTCTAGCCTCGGCGGGGGGCCGATGGCCCTGCCTGCTGTTGTCGCTTCCCGGCCAGGCCCGCGGGAGCAAAGCCAAGCTCGAGTGAAACCATGAACCACCAACCCCATTTCGATCCACACGGTACGACCATTCTCGGTGTACGCCGCAACGGCGCGATTGCGCTCGGCGGCGACGGCCAGGTGACCCTCGGCAACACCGTCATGAAGGGCAACGCCCGCAAGGTGCGCCGCCTCGCCGACGGCAAGGTGCTGGCGGGCTTCGCCGGCGGTACCGCCGACGCCTTCACGCTGTTCGAGCGCTTCGAGGGCAAGCTCGAGAAGTACGGCAACCTGACACGCGCCGCCATCGAGCTCGCCAAGGACTGGCGCTCGGATCGCTACCTGCGGCGCCTCGAGGCGCTGCTGCTGGTCGGCGATCCCGACAAGCTGTTCGTGATCTCCGGCAACGGCGATGTTATCGAGCCCGACTACGACGTCGCCGCGATCGGCTCAGGCGGCCAGTACGCGCTCGCCGCCGCCCGCGCGCTGCTCGAGGACTCCCAGCTCGATGCGCGCCGCATCGTCGAGCACTCACTCAACATTGCCGCCGATATCTGTATCTACACCAACCGCAACGTGGTCATCGAGGAACTGCGCAAGGGCGCGGGAGCTTAAGCCTCATGTCATCGCTCACACCCCGACAGATCGTTCAGGAGCTCGACAAGCACATCGTCGGCCAGGACGCCGCCAAGCGCGCCGTGGCCATTGCGCTGCGTAACCGCTGGCGGCGCATGCAGGTGCAGGAGCCGCTGCGGCAGGAGATCACCCCGAAGAACATCCTCATGATCGGCCCGACCGGTGTCGGCAAGACCGAGATCGCGCGCCGTCTGGCGAAGCTCGCCAATGCCCCGTTCGTCAAGGTGGAAGCGACCAAGTTCACCGAGGTCGGCTACGTCGGTCGCGACGTCGACTCGATCGTCAAGGAGCTCGCCGATGTCGCCGTGAAGATGACCCGCGAGCAGGAGATGGCCAAGGTGCGCGAGCGCGCACTCGATGCGGCCGAGGAGCGCGTGCTCGACACCCTGCTGCCAAAGCCACGCATGATGGGCTTCTCGACCGATGAGCCCGCGACCGCGCGCGATGGCGAGACGCGGCAGAAATTCCGCAAGATGCTGCGCGAGCACGAGCTCGACGATCGCGAGATCGAGATCGAGCTGCGCGCCATGCCCGCCGGAGTCGAGATCATGGCACCTCCCGGCATGGAGGAGATGCAGCAGCAGCTGCAGGCGATGTTCCAGAATCTCGGCGGCCAGCGCACACGCACCCGCAAGGTGAAGGTGCGCGAGGCGCTGAAGCTCCTCACCGACGAGGAGGCCGGTAAGCTCATCAACGAGGACGAGCTGAAGATCCAGGCGCTCGCCAACGCCGAGCAGAACGGCATCGTGTTCATCGATGAGATCGACAAGGTGACGCGCCGTCAGGAAACCATCGGCGCCGACGTGTCGCGCGAGGGCGTACAGCGCGACCTGTTGCCGCTCGTGGAAGGCTCCACCGTCGCCACCAAGTACGGACCGGTGAAGACCGATCACGTGCTGTTCATCGCCTCGGGGGCCTTCAGCCTGTCGAAGCCTTCCGACCTGATCCCGGAGCTCCAGGGGCGGCTGCCGATCCGTGTCGAGCTCGACTCGCTGAAGGTCGGCGACTTCGTGCGCATCCTCACCGAGCCCGATGCCTCGCTCACCGCGCAGTACAAAGCCCTCATGGCCACCGAGGGCGTGCAGGTGGATTTCGCCCCGGATGGCGTGCGGCGGATCGCCGAGATCGCTTTCCAGGTCAACGAGCGCACTGAGAACATCGGTGCACGGCGCCTGCAGACGGTCATCGAGCGGCTGCTCGAGAGCGTGTCGTACGACGCCGGCGAGCGGGCGGGCGATGGCGAGCGCAAGGTGACCATCGACGCCAGGTACGTCGACGCACATCTCGGGAAGCTGGTGCAGGACGAGGATCTCAGCCGCTACATCCTGTAACGGCTGACATCTGCAAGCGGCTTGCGGCGCGGCTGAGCGCGCCGGGCGCGCCAGCTTCAGCGGTGGCTGGCGCCGCCGCTGACACCACAACAACCAACATCACTTGCGTGCCGGCCCGGCGCTGTAAGACGACCTCCTTCTCATCGCTCTGCGCTCTCAGCTCGCCGCCGGCAGCTCTCGGCCCGACCGATGCGTGTGGCAATAAACAGACGATGATGTGTATCATGTTGTAAGCCGCTGACGGTCCGGCGGTTAAAAACGACGAGTCGGAGACGCAACCTTAGCGCTGCGCCTGCTATTTTCAGGAGGGAAGCATCATGTCGCCTGCTCGACCGAAGTTCACGAGTGGCTTGTTTGCATTAGTAATATCCGTTGGTTCCCTGGCTTCTCCGGTTGTGGTTATTGCACAACAACAGGAGCAGACGCCGGGCGTGATGCTGCAGGAAGTCATCGTCACCGCGACCAAGCGCGAGGCGAACCTGCAGAACGTGCCGTTCTCGGTGTCGGCAACCAGTCAGGACCAGATCCGCAATTCCAGTGCCCAGAACCTGGTCGATCTGTCGCGCAACATTGCTTCGTTCACCGTCGCTGACCTCGGCCCCGGCCAGAGCCAGATGGCCATCCGCGGCATTAGCTCGGGGCAGGTCATCCGTGACCAGCCGGGCGTGAAGGAACAGGTCGGCGTCTATCTCGATGAGTCGCCGATCTCTGTAGCGCTCTTCACCCCCGACCTCGAGCTCTTCGACCTCGATCGCTTCGAGGTGCTGCGCGGACCGCAGGGCACGCTGTTCGGCGCGGGATCGGAGGCCGGCACCGTGCGCTACATCACGCGCCAGCCGCAGCTCGGGCGGGTCGAGATGTACACGGATGGCTCCGTGGAAGGCGTGACGGATGGCGGTACCGGTGGAATGGCCCGCGGTGCATTCAACGTGCCGCTCGGTGACACTGCCGCCATGCGCCTGGTGCTCTACTACCGTCATCTGCCTGGCTTCATCAATGCGCTCCAGCCGGACGGCAGCACCCACCAGGACGTGAACGACGGCGATCGCAGCGGCGCCCGACTGTCGTTTCTGTGGAAGCCGAACGACTCGCTCTCGATCACGCCGCGCGTCGTCTACCAGAACCTGACCACCAACGGCTTCCCGCGCGTCGATCAATACAACATCCTCGCCAATCCCTACACCACGGTGGCGCCCGTGACCATCGGGAACCTGCAGCAATACACCCAGCAGCGCGAGGGCCTGCTCGATCAGTTCGTCCTGACCGACCTGGGGATCAACTGGAACTTCGGTCCGGCAACGCTGACCTCGATCACCTCCTACACGCATCGCAACGTGCGCGTGCTGCGCGATGCCACGCAGCTCACCGGCAGCGTGACCTACGATGCCCTGAAAGTCACCGATCAGGCCTCGGTGCGGCTCACCTCGCCGCTCTACGACCGCACCGGGCTCAACGTGTTCTCCCAGGAGCTGCGGGTCGCATCGAACGGCGCCGAGCGAATCGATTGGCTGGTTGGAGGCTTCTTCCAGCACGTCGACCGGCACTATGGTCAGAATCTGCCGACGCCGGGCTATGACGCTGTGGTCGGTTTGCCAAGCCAGGACTTCGGCACGCCGACGGCCGATACGCCGTTTTACTCCGACCTGAGCTACCGGCTGAAGCAGTACGCCGCATTCGGCGAGGCCACCTGGCACATGACCAGCCAGTGGGCGCTCACCGGCGGGCTGCGCTACTACAAGTACACCGAGGACAAGAACCTGCTGTTCGCGGGCGCCTTCGGCGTTGTCCCTGAGGGGGTCCCTGGCCAGACTTGTGTTACAGGGACGGGGCAGCCGCCGTTACCGACCTGCGTTCCGCAAGTGACGCCAGCCTCGGTTGACGCGAGCGGCACCTCTCCGCGCGCTATCCTGAGCTACAAGCCCACGGACGACTCGCAGATCTACGCGCAAGCGTCGCGCGGCTTCCGCCTGGGCGGTATCAACGATCCCATCAACCTGCTGTTGTGCTCACCGACGGATAAGCTCGTGTTCGGCAACAATCCAAACTGGAGAGACGAGAAGACCTGGGACTACGAGCTCGGTGCGAAGACGCAGTGGCTCGATAAGCGCCTGACCTTCAACATCGACGTGTTCTATAACGACATCAAGGACCTGCAGGCGACCACCACGGCAGGCACCTGTTCCTCGCGCGTGGTGTTCAACGTGCCGACCGCGAGCAGCACAGGCGTCGAGATGGAGCTCTTTGCCAGGCCCAACACGACCTGGGACTTCGGGCTGTCCGCGTCGGTCATCAATGCCAAGCTGACCTCGTCCGTGACTTCATCGATACCGCCCCCGGCAGGCTCTCCTCCGGGCACCCCGCCAACGGTGGTCGTCGTCGGCGGTCTGCAGGATGGCAATCGTCTGCCGACCGCGCCGAAGGTGCAGGGCGCGGCGTACATAGGCTATACGCTGCCGCTGGTCAGTGGCCGGGACTTCTTCGCTAATTTCACCGTGCAGTACGTCGGCTCCTCGTTCTCACAATTCGAGAACGAACAGCCGGGCTTTGGCAACATCTGCACGGGCTGCCCGAACGCGGCCAACCCGTACGCGGCGCGCCTGGATGCCTTCGGCGGACCACTCTCCACCAACTCGTTCATGTTCAATCCGGAGCTGCCGAGCTACACGATCGGCAACCTGCGCCTGGGTCTGAAGTCCGACCACTGGCAGGGGGCGTTCTACATCAACAACCTGTGGAACGAGACTGCACACCTGGCGCTCGACTACGAGCGTGGCCGTATCGCGCGACTCGGTTATCTGACGAACCAGCCGCGTACTTACGGCCTGTACGGCGCTTACAGCTTCTGAGGATGCCGCGCGCGGTCGCCGCCGCGCGTGATCGGAACCGCGGGCCGGCTTCGCCGAGGAGCCGGCCCTTTTTTATATCCTGAAGCGTTCGCGCAGCTCGCCCGCCATGCGGCGGCTCACCTGCAGAGGCGCCTCGCAGCCGCGCAGGCGCACGAAGTACTGGCCCTCGGCGCTGCGCTCGATGCGCTCGAGGTACTTCACCCCGATGAGCGCGTTGCGGTGGATACGCACGAACACTGCGCCGAACTCGCTCTCGAGCAGCCGCAGCGAATCCTCGATCAGGTCCTCACCGCCTAAGTGCCGCACCGTGGTGTATTTCTGGTCGGCGAGGAAGTACTGCACCTCCTCCACCGGTATCAGGCGCAGCCCGTCGCGCCGCCGCGCGGCGATGTGACTGCGGCGTGCGCCGGCGGCGGCAAGCGTCTGCAGCTGCGCGCGGGTGAGACGGCCGGCACGGGCGAGGGAGGCCGCGAGCTGCTCCTTGCGCACCGGTTTGAGCAGGTAGCCGACGGCATGCGCTTCGAACGCCTCGACGGCGTACTGGTCGTAGGCGGTGGTGAAGATCACCGCCGGTGGCTCCTCCAGCACGTTGAGGTGCCTTGCCGCCTCGAGCCCGCTCATGCCGGGCATGCGCACATCGAGCAGCACCACATCGGGCGCGAGGTCGTGGGTGTGGCTGAGCGCTTCCGCGCCGTTGTCGGCCTCGCCGATCACCTCGACGTCACCGATCTCGGCGAGCAGGCCGCGCAGACGCTCGCGTGCCGGCGGCTCGTCATCGACGATCAGCACCTTCAACCGCAGCGCCTCGGGCATGGCTCAGGCGCGCGCAGCAGCCGCCAGCCGCGCCGGGTTCTCGATGAGCGGAAAACGCAGCGTCACGATGTACTCGGCGTCGAAGCGTCCCGATTTCATGAGCGCGCGCTCGCCGTACATGAGGCTGAGGCGCTCGCGGATGTTGGCGAGCGCCAGGCGGTTGCCTTCGCGCAGCCCCGGGACGGGGTCGAGCGGGTTGCGCACCACGATGGTGACGAGCCCGCCCGCGACCTCGCCGCTGATGGTGACCGTGCCGCCTTCCGGGCGCGGCTCGATCCCGTGGTAGATCGCATTCTCGAGCAGCGGCTGGATCATGAGCCCGGGGACGAGCGCTTCCGGCGGCAGTGACTCGGTCTTCCACTCCACCTGCAGACGCTTACCGAGCCGCAATTGCTCCATGCGCTGGTAGGTGCGCGCCACTTCGAGCTCTTCCGCCAGCGTGATGGTGTCGCGCTTGTCGCTGAGCGCGGCGCGGAACAGGTCGGCGAGGTCCTGCACCGCACTCTCGGCACGCGGCGGGTTGCTGCGCGTGAGCGCGGCGATGGTGTTCATGCTGTTGAACAGGAAATGCGGCCGGATACGTGCCTGCAGCGCATGCACGCGCGCCGCCGCGCGCAGCTCGACGCTGCGGCGCCACTCGTGCGCCACGTAGAAGTAACGCAATGCGAGTCCCGTCACGATGAGTCCGATGGCGACGTTGCGCAGCACGAACATCCATGGCGCAGCCGGGAACAGGCCGGCCCCGCCGGAATCGACCACCAGTGCCGTGCGGCCGAACAGATAGGCGCATATCGAGACCGCAGCGATCACGCTGCCGATGAGCGCGAGTACCGTCACGGAGCCGGCCGCCACCGTCATGCGCACGAGCCGCGGACGCAGAGCGCACAACAGCGCCGCGCCGGCGAGTCCGATCCACAGCAGGAACAGCGACGTGCGTCCAAGGTCGGTCCAGAAGTCGATCGTGGCGCTCTGGCGCGCGAGGGTGAGTACCAGCGCGGTGAGCTCGACGATCAGCACGATGCCGAGCGTGGCGCGCGAGGTGCAGAAGTCCGGCAGGTAGAGCGCATCGCTCCCTCCGGCCTCGGTCTTCATGCGCTGTCGCGGTTGGGTGCGCGCATGATGTTGGTGCGCTCGAAGAGCTCCTCCTTCAGACGGAAGGTGGCGGAGATGTCTTCATCGCCATAGCCGCGCGCGATGAGCTCGGCGTATTCCTTGCGCATGCGCTCCACCACCGGGAGCGCGGTGCCGAAGCGCGCCACCATATCGTGGCAGATGCCGAGGTCCTTCTCGTGCAGCCGCACCCGGAAGCCCGCCGGATAGCTGCCGTGCGCCATGTTCGGCGCGCGATGTACGAAGTACCAGCTCGAGCCCGCACCCTTGCCGAGCGTGTCGATCAGCTTCGGCAGCGGCAGCCCCTGCGCGTGCGCGAACGCCATGGCCTCCGCAATGGCCTCGATGATGCCGGCGACCATGATCTGGTTGGTTGCCTTGGCGGCCTCGCCGCTGCCGACCGGGCCGAAGTGGGCAATCGTGCGGCCGAGGGCCTGAAGGATCGGCTGGGCGCGCTCGAAAGCCTCGGGCTTGCCCCCGACCATGATGGCGAGTGTACCGTCGCGCGCCCCCTCGACTCCGCCGCTCACCGGGCAGTCGAGGAACTCCGTGCCACGCGGCTCGAGCAGCTCCGCTGCCTGCCGCGCCGTCTCGGCGCTCACGGTGGAGCAGTCGAGCACGAGTGTGCCCGGGCGCAGCGCCGGCGCGAGCGCGCGCGCCACCTCGAGCACATCGGCATCGGCCGACACGCACGAGACGACCGCGTCACACGCAGCGGCGAGCTCGGCCAGCGTCGCCGGTGCTTCGACCTTGAGTTCCGCAGCGAGCGCCTGCGCCTTGCCGCTGGTGCGATTCCACACCGCGGCGAGGAGCCCGGCCCGCTGCAGGTTGCGCGCCATGTGACTGCCCATGGCACCGAGCCCGACGAAACCTGTGCGCATGGTGAGTATCCCGTTCACGGCCGGACGGCCGCGGCCGTCACTATAGGGCTTTCGCAACAGGGCTGCCGCAGCCCGAAAAGGATCGCGCGCAGCGTCCCGCGCCGCCGCCCGCGGTTATCGCGAGGTCGCGTCCGCGGGGTTGACCTTGGGCGCGGCGACCGGCTTCGGCTCAGGGATCGGCTGCGGCGTCGGAATCGGCGCATTCGGATCGAACTGCGGCACGCTGCCACAGTAATCCTGCACCTGCTTGCGCAGCTGCTCGCGGTAGGCGTCGGCGTCGGTGTCCGAGAGATAGCTGCGCTCCCCTTCCGTGCCTTCCTTGTAGACGCGTCGCGAGGTGATCGCCCTCAGGTAGCTGTCCTTGGACTGTTTGCACAGAACCGCATGCCGGCTGGCGAGGTCCTCCTGCACGGCGCGCGCATTGTCCTTGTCAGCGAGCTGCGCGGAAGTCCTGTTGTTGGATGCGGTGAGGTTCTTCTGGTCCGCAGCGCGTGCCGAGTTGTCCCACCCGGCCGGATGCGCCTTGCTGGTCTTGATGACCTCCGAACCCGGCATCCATTGATCGCTGTAGTGCGGCTGGCCTTTGTCATCGACCCAGCGATAGACATCCGCCCGGGCGAGGGTGAACGCACCGGCGATGATCAGGGCGCTAACGGACAATCGTCGCAGCATAGGGTGCCTCCGGCATGCCAGTATGGCCGCTCTCGGCCGCGGTGAACCTTGAACTGCGTCACACTCGCCCGAGGGATCACCGGCGGCGACTCACACCATACAAAAACCGGGCGAACGCTACCAAGTGGCGATGGGGCGATTCGGCCACCGGCCAGCCGACCAGCCGGCGGCACACCGGGACTCACAGATCGTAGGCGCGCTCTCCGTGAGAGGTGATGTCGAGTCCTTCCCGCTCCTCCTCTTCCGGCACCCGCAGGCCGATCAGGAGCTTCACGACGAAGAAGGCGACAAAGGCAACCGTCGCCGTCCAGATCACGACCAGCGACACTGCCTGGAACTGGATGAGAAATTGCTTCCACACCCCGGGATACCCCATGGTCCCCTTGACCCAGTCGATGGTCGAGCCCGGTCCCCCGAGCGCCGGCGCATTGAAGATACCGGTCATGAGGGCCCCGAAGGTGCCACCGACGGCGTGAATCCCGAAGACATCGAGCGAATCGTCGGCGCGGATGAGGCGCTTGAGGCCGGTCACGCCCCACAGGCACACCACGCCCACCGCCAGTCCGATGACAAACGCTCCCGGGATGCCCACGTTGCCAGCGGCGGGTGTGATGGCGACGAGTCCCGCGACCGCACCCGACGCCGCACCGAGCATCGACGGCTTACCCTTCAACAGCCACTCCGCGAACATCCACGACAGCACCGCGCAGGCGGTGGCGAGGTAGGTGTTCATGAAAGCCAGCGCGGCCGAGCCGTTGGCCTCGAGCGCCGAGCCCGCGTTGAAACCGAACCAGCCGAACCACAGGAGCGAGGCGCCGATCATCGTCATGGTGAGACTGTGCGGCGGCATGGGCTCGCGGCCGAAGCCGACGCGCTTGCCGAGCAGGAACGCACCGACGAGGCCCGCCACGCCCGCATTGATGTGCACGACGGTGCCGCCGGCGAAATCGAGCGCGCCCCACCGCCAGATGAGACCCGCGGCGGCGTTCGCCGCGTCCACCTTGTCAGGGCTGGTATAGGCATCCGGGCCCGCCCAGTACCACACCATGTGAGCGATCGGGCAATAGCTGAAGGTGAACCAGATGACGAGAAAGAGCAGCACTGCTGAGAAACGGATGCGCTCGACCAGCGAGCCGAGAATCAGGCAGCACGTGATGGCGGCGAAGGTCCCCTGAAACGCCACGTATACGAGCTCGTAGAGCGGGGTCCCCTTGCTGAAGCTGGAGACGAAGGAGAAGGCACCGCTCTTTGCATCGAAGGTGCCGCTGAGGAACAGACGGCTCAGGCCGCCGATGATGGCGTTGTGCTCGGTGAAGGCCAGCGAATAGCCGTAAACGCACCACAACACGCTGATGAGCGAAAAGCCCACGAAGACCTGCATGAGCACCGACAGCATGTTCTTGGTGCGCACCAGCCCGCCGTAGAACAGCGCGAGTGCGGGCACCGACATCAGCAACACCATCGCTGTCGCGGTGAGCATCCAGGCGGTATCACCCTTGCTCGGCAACGGCTCCTCCGCGGCGAGGCAGAGTGCCGGCGCAAGCGCTGCGAGCGCAGCGGTCAGCCGGGCCACCTGCCTGCGCGTGTTGGCCACGGTGGGCATGGTCTCTTTCCTGTGGTTTGCGCAACGAACACCGGCTGCACGCACCACGGACGGCGCGTAAGCTGGTGAAGCGCGCGGAAAAGGTGCAGATTTCATGCCACGTCGTAAGCCGCGGCGTTTCCGTGACTTGCGGCGCGAGGCAGTGCAGGTAGCGCACCAAGTTGGAGCCGCAGCATCCACGCTGCCCCGAATCGGGGCAGCCGCACACGAGGCCCGGATTTATGGATACCTTTCGCATCGATGAGATCGCCCGCAGACTGCTCGAGCGCGTGCCACCCGCGCTGCGCAGCATGCAGGCGGACCTCGAGAGCAACTTCCGCGCCGTGCTGCGCGAGCGGCTGAGCAAGCTCGACCTCGTCAGCCGCGACGAGTTTGACGCCCAGACGCGCGTGCTCGAGCGCACGCGCGCCCGGCTCGAAGAGCTCGAAGCACGGCTCACGGCGATGGAAAGCGCGGCGCCGGCCTCGGTCCCACCTCGAGGCCCCGGCAGCGGAGCTGCGCCAAGCCGCTGACCGGCCGGGGGTACTGCTGGAGCGCGCGGCCGTGGCCGTAGCACGGGTAGCCTGCCGGGCGCAGCTTGGCCTTACGGCGCCGCTCGTGCAGGTCGAGGTAAGTCTCGCCAGCGGGCTCCCGGCTTTCTGCATCGTCGGACTGCCCGCGACCGTCATCAAGGAAAGCAAGGAGCGCGTGCGCGCAGCGCTCACCAACTCCGGTTTCACATTTCCCGCCGGACGCATCACCGTGAGCCTGGCGCCGGCGGAGCTGCCCAAGGAGGGCGGCCGTTTCGACCTGCCGATCGCACTCGGGATCCTGCTCGCTTCGGGACAACTGCGGGCCTCTGCGCGGGGCGAGCGGCCCAGGGAGTTTTATGGAGAGCTTGGACTCACAGGGGAGCTCAAGCCGGTGCGCGGACTGCTGCTCGCCGCGGCGCACGCGCGACGGCAGGGTCACGATCTCGTCGTGCCCCGTGGCAATGCGCTCGAGGCCTGCGCGGCTGCACCCCGGCAGGTGCGCGCCGCAGGGCACCTCCTCGAAGTCTGCGCACACCTGAGTGGCGCATCGCCGTTGCCGCCGCACTCGGCACTCGAGCACGCGGCCACGGCGAGCGATGGCAACACGGCTCCGGGCCTCGACCTCGCCGATGTCCGTGGACAGTGGCTTGCCAAGCGCGCGCTCGTCATCGCCGCTGCGGGCGGACACAGCCTGGTCCTCATCGGTCCGCCCGGTTCCGGCAAGACCATGATCGCCCAGCGCCTGCCGGGGCTGCTGCCGCCGCTCGCGGAGAGCGAAGCGCTCGAGGTTGCCGCGATTGCCGCGGTGAGCGCCGGCGGTTTCGCGCCGGAGCACTACGGGCAGCGGCCGTTTCGGGCTCCGCACCACACCAGCTCGACCGCCGCGCTCGTCGGTGGTGGCGCACGCGCTCTCCCCGGAGAGGTGAGCCTCGCGCACCTCGGCGTTTTGTTTCTCGATGAGCTGCCCGAGTTTGCACGCGTGGTGCTCGAGGCACTGCGCGAGCCGCTCGAGAGCGGCACCGTGTCCGTGTCACGCGCGGCGCTGCAGAACCGCTACCCCGCAGCGTTCCAGCTCATTGCCGCGATGAATCCGTGCCCCTGCGGGCGGCTGGGAGACGCCGCCGCCGACTGTCGCTGTACCCCCGCCCAGGTCCGCGGCTATCGCAGCCGGATCTCAGCTCCTTTACTCGACCGGCTCGACATGCACGTCGAGGTCCCGCGCCTGGCCGCCCGCGAGTTCGCAGCCACGAGCGAGCGCGCCGAGACCACGGCAACGGCCGCCGAGCGCGTGGCGCGTGCGCGGCGCGTGCAGCTCGAGCGTCAGGGAACCTGCAACGCGCGGCTCACCGATGCGGCCGTGCAGCGTTGGTGCCAGGTAGATGAAGTCGCCGAGCGGCTGCTGGCGAACGCAATGGGACGTTTGGGACTCTCGGGGCGGGCCCGGCAGCGGGTGCTGAAAGTGGCGCGCACGATCGCCGATCTCGCAGGAGCACAGCCGGTCGCCGCCGCCCACGTGGGCGAGGCGCTGAGGCTACGCTGCCTCGATGACCGTGGGGCTACTGCGCCATCTTCACCATGTAGTCGACCGCCTGCTTGACGAGGTCGTCGGAGACGTCGGTGCGACCGCCCTTCGGGGGCATGGTTCCGGCGCTGCCGGTGAAACCGTGGATCGCGTGGTCGTCGAGCACCGCCTTGCCCTGCGCTATCCGCGGTGCCCAGGCGGCTTTATCGCCTGCGCGGGGCGCTCCGGCGATTCCCTGTCCATGGCACGCACTGCAGGTCTGCTCGAAGAGCTCGGTGCCGTTCTTCGGAATCGCGACCTCCGCCGTGCCGGCGGCAGCGGGACCCGGCGCCTTGATGGCAAGCGCGGTGTTGTCGTGCCCCGCGATCGCCTCCTGAGTGGGGGGGGCGAGGCGCTGGGCAACGTTCTTGGCGTAGTCAGCCTCGCTCAGCACCTGTAGATCCTGCGTGTGGCTGGCGACGATCCGGGCGAGCGCGAACAGCCCGATCGCGATCGCCACCAGGAGGCCGATCACCAGGCTGAAAACATTGAAGAAGTGGGTGTCCTGCTTGCTCACGATGGAACCTGATGGCGGCGGCCGCGGGAACGGCGGCGGAGTATAGCCGTTCGGCTCCCGGCCCCGTAAGTACAGGGGTGGGTGGCCGCCAGCATCCCCGGATGGCCGCGGTCACGCTCAGTATCGGCCCGAAACGACGCGATCACCGGAGCCGGTGCTGCTACGCACAACTGCGAGCGGCGACACACCGTGCGTCCGTACGCTCCAAGAGACGCGTGCCCTGTTACTGATATATCAGACACCGTATACCCCAGGGCATTTGAAAATGACTCGAATTGCCGTGTTATTTTATTGACCCCCGGTCCAGGTAACGCATCGGGGTGCGGCAACGCGTGGCGCGCACCTGAAGTCAGACAACAGTTTCAGCAGTAGGGGGTTCAATGCCGGTGTTTGTCAGCAACGCTCGTTCCCTCATCAGCGAGGACGCGGCCATCGTAGCGGCCCTCGCTCGCTTCCAACGCGGTGATGATCGCGTGCCGCGCGGCGTTCGGCCGGTGATCGAGGAATCCTGGCAGCGGTGTCTACGCAGTGGAGTCGACCCGGTCATGCCGCGCCCGGCGCGCAGCGGGGAGTCCGGCCGGTCGAGGTCGGCGCGCCGGCAGGAACTGCTCGACGCGAGTCACGCCGTGATGGCCCAAGCGAAGACCGCACTGACGGGTTGCGGGACCATGCTGATTCTGTCGGATGCTGCGGGAGTCTTACTGCGTACTGACGGCGATGACAACGCGCTCGCCGACGCGGACGGCATCGCGCTAACGCCCGGCAACACCTGGAGCGAGGCGGCCCGCGGCACCTGTGGCATCGGCACCTCGCTCTATCTGGGTGAGGCGCTGAACGTTCACGGGTCCGAGCACTATGCCCGGGGGCACCACAGCTGGAGCTGCTCCGCGAGCGTCGTGCGCGATCCTGTCGATGACCGTGTGCTCGGCGCAGTGTCCGTCGGAGGTCCGAGGGGTGCCTTCGATCCGCATTTGCTGGCGCTGGTGCTGGCAGCCGCGACCGGCATGCGCGCGGCGCTGGCGGAGCGCGAGGAACTGCGGCGCAAGCGGCTCTTGGAGTATGCCCTTGCGATGCTTTCACGCCGGAATACGACGGGCCTCATGCTGTTCGATCGCCGCGGGCGGTTGGTGACCGCGGATCCACGGGCACGCTCAGCCCTGGCGACGCTGTGTGCCTCGGATGATGAGACGCTTTCGACGCGCGTCGTCGCGCTCGACATTTGCGCCGGACCCGAGGCCAGCGTGGCGCAGATGCCGTTCTGGTTGCGGGGCCAGTGGCTCGAGGCGGTCATTGCGGACGATGAGCGCATCGGTACGATCGTGAAGTTCCCCGGCACGCTGCAGGCTGTTCCTTCGATGGAGAGCGGCTTGCCGCGCTACAAGCTGCGGCGCGTGATGTCGTACGTCGATGCCAGGCTCGGCGGTCCCATCAGCCTCGATGATCTGGCAAACGTTGCCGGGGTCAGTCGTTTCCACTTCCACCGGCAGTTCCGCAAGAGCGTCGGTGTGACGCCGCGCGAGTACGTTCTGCGGGCACGCATCGAGCGGGCGAAAGGACTGTTGACGGAATCGGATCTCACGGTTGGCGAGGTCTCCGGTGCGGTGGGGTTTGCCGATCAGAGCCATTTCTCGAACATCTTTCGCCGGCTCACGGCGATGACTCCGCGTGGCTTTCGAAACTCGATGTCCGGTTGAGTGCCCGCAGGCATGAAATGGCCGGCGGCCGAAGCCGCCGGCCATGATTCACGCGCATCACAGGGGGTAAATGCTGCACGTGATTGAAAGCAGGTCGGCCGTCCCTGGCCCCGTGACGGCCATCCATGAGCGTTCAAATGCTGAATAATCAGGCTCGATCGTGCCTGCGGATACGTGCGAATTCTGTTCGGTTCTTGCTCAAGTTCTCGGGACGCGCAACGGCCAGATCCGTCTCTTAAATCAATGAGGTGCGTTCCCGATGGCCAGCGCAGGGCGGCGTCGCTTATGATCGCCCGCCCCAACGCGCCCGTAGCTCAGTTGGATAGAGTGGCAGCCTCCGAAGCTGCAGGTCGCTGGTTCGAATCCAGTCGGGCGCGCCAGATTTCAGTGACCGTGCTCGGAAGCCGCCAGGTCGCCGATCAGCTCGGTCAGCTTTGACTCGCTGCCGGCCTGGGCGACGTCGGTGCTGTATTTGCCGTTCACGACGAAGAACGGAACGCCCTGCACGTGATAGCGCTGGGTGATCTCTTCGGCGCGCTGCAGGCTGGAGCTGACCGAGAATGAGTTGTACGCCTTGGCGAAGTCATCGGCACTGACACCGTTCTGTGCGGCGAACTGCTGCTGCAGACGGAACGTCTCCTCCTCGCTCTGCCCGATGAGCGGCGGCACGCGGTTCTCGAGATCCTGGTGGATCGTGTCGAAGGCCTTTTCCACCAGATCGTCCCGCCCGAGGGCCTCGAGCGTGTAGAACAGCCGCGCATGCGCGCGGTGCATGTCCTGCCAGATGACCGGAACTCTGACGAACTCGACGTAAGCAGGCTTGGTTTTCAGCCAGCTGCGGATGCGTGGCTCGATTGCATAGCAGTGCGGGCAGGCGAGCCAGAACACCTCCATCACTTCCACCTTCCCGGGTGCGACGCTGGTCGGCTGCGCGGGAACCACCGGATCGTAGTTCACGCCCGCTTGCCATTTACCGCCTGGAAGCTGCGCGCCCGGTGACGCACCCGCAATCTTCTCGAGCGAGGCATCGCTACGCTCGTGGGTGTCGTTGTCGGCATCGACCGACTCCTGGGAGGCAGTCGCCTGCTCCGTCTCGCTTTTTGGCGAGCGCGCTTCAGGTGGCGGGGTAGCCGGAGTCGGCGGTTGCGCCTGGTTCTCGGCGGCGGGCGGTGGCGCGGGGGCGGGCCCTGGCGCCTGGCGTGTGCAGGCTGACAGAGCCAGCAGCGTCGCCGCGGCGAGAATAGCAATCCTCATGCGAAGTCCACGAGTCAGCGCATACCCTGGACGTACGAGGCTACGTCACGGATCTGCTCGGGGGAAAGGCGCCGCGCGATGGTGAACATCATGGCGCCGTTGCGTGAGGCCGCCTCGGGGTGGGAGCCCGTGTAACGCTTGCCGCTGGCGTAATCGTTGAGCTGCTTCACCACGTACACCGATTGCTGCGCGCGCAATGCTGGATAACCCGCAGCGAGATTGCCACGGCCCACGGGACCGTGACAGGCGGTGCATGCCGGAACTTCGTGCGCGCGATCACCACGCACGTACAACGCCTCGCCGGCCTGCCAGTAGGAAGGATCGGCCTCGAGCCCGAGCGGGGTCTGAGCCTGGTAATACACCGCGATATCGTCGATGTCCTGATCGCTGAGAGTGCTCGCGAGCGGCTTCATCACGGGATTGTCACGAACGCCGGAGCGAAACAGCCGCAGCTGCTCGACGATATACACCGCATTCTGTCCGGCGAGTCGCGGCCACTCCGGGCTCGTGCTGTTGCCGTTCGGTCCGTGACAGGCCGAGCACACCGTGGCCTTGGTCGCTCCGCGTGCCGCGTCGCCGTCTGCGAAGGGAGCATTGGGAGGCGCGCTCTGAGGAGCCGCGGCAGTCGGTGCCTGAGTCATGCCCGCCAGCGGCGCGAGCGACGACAGCGCCGCCGCTGCGGCGAGCCGTGCCAACCAACCGACTGTCATCCGCTTCGGCATTTGTGTGCTTTCTCGTGACCGGCCCAGGGCGCGAGGGCGGCGAATTGTACACTACGGCCGTGCCAGCGCTTTCCGATGCTTTGAACCGATGAGCCGCTTCCGCGAGGCGAACTTTCTCACCAGCGTTGCGGCGCCCGGCCAGTTTCCCGCCGACGTGGGCGCCGAGGTCGCGTTCGCGGGCCGCTCCAACGCCGGCAAGTCGAGTGCCATCAACGCCATCACGCAGCGTCGCGCCCTCGCCCGCACCAGCAAAACACCGGGACGTACGCGGCTCCTGAATTACTTCGAGCTCGCACCGGACAAGCGCCTGGTCGACCTGCCCGGCTACGGCTACGCGAGTGTACCGGCCTCCGAGCGCGGCGCCTGGCTGCCGCTGCTCGAGAGTCTGCGCGCGAGAGCCTCCCTCGCAGGTCTGTTCGTCATCGTCGACTCGCGCCGCGGGTTGATGGAGGGCGATGAGGGTCTCATCGAGTGGGCGCAGGGCGCGCATCGGCTGCACGTGCTGCTCTCGAAGGCCGACCAGCTCAACCGCGGCGAGTCGGCGTCAGTGCTGCGGGCGACTTCGGCGCGGCTGGCAGGCCGCGGCACGGTGCAGCTCTTCTCCGCGCTTCGGGGTATCGGTGTGCATGAGGCGCAGGAGACTCTGGCGGGATGGCTCGGGCTCCCGAGCCGTAAATCGCGGCAATAAAAAACCCCGGCGGTGTAAACCGCCGGGGCAGACTAACCCGGCACAGGTCTCATGAACCGGGTCTACCCGCTCAGGGAGGGAAGCGGGGAGTGCAATGCACTCGATAGGTTCGACGCCGGCCTCTTATGAGAGTTCCGTCACGGTCGATAAAAAATATCTTTCAAAATCATGAGTTTGCTCAAGACGATGTATCTTCCGCGCCACAGGCTGAGCCTTTGGCTCTGCCGTATGAGCCCGGCCTTCCCTGATCCTTAGAAGTTCAGATACACCGAGAGCGATGCCACGCTCGCGCCGCTGGTGTTCGGGACATTGAAGTTCTCGTACTCGAGCCGCGCGCCCACCATGCTGATGTGCGCCTGTACGCCGATGCCCCACGCGAATTCCGTACCGTTGGTGGAAAGGCTTGCGGGCGACACGAGCGAATTGACACTGCCGTTCAACTTCCAGCGCGCGAGGCCCACCTTGCCGAAGATGTCTACGATCGGCAGCGGAATCGGGAAGAAGCCGACGGCGTAGGCGGCCACGGCTTTGCCGTCGGCGTGCGCCGTGACGTTACCGGTGCCCGTGGTGGTCGTGCTGCTGCCGTTGCCAAGATCGATGTAGTCCAATTCTCCGGCCAGCCAGTTGAGGGGACGCACACCCCCAAAGGCCTTCCACGAGGTGTTCTTGAGGTCGGGCAGTCCACCCAGATCGGTGATGCCGGTGAGCGAGTTACGCACGACGCCCGCACCTACGTAATAAAAGCCCTGGTCCGCTCGCGCGGCCGTCGCTCCGAGCGCCAGCACCGTCAGCAACATGAACTTGCGCATGAATAACCTCTCGCCCCTGGAATGACGCCGTCAGGAAGAAACGCTAGCACAGCGATAGCGCTGACGCCGTGAAGGCGCCGACACAGCACCGCGATCCCCGCAGAGCGTCGCCGACGAGCGACACAACTGAAAAACGAGTTTTCCGTGGGGTGCTTCAGTGTGCTTCGCCCCAGTTTGCACCCGTGCCGACATCGACGCGCAGCGGCACGCTGAGCGTTGCCGCGTTCACCATGTGATCGTGCACCGCCGCTGCGACTGCCTCGGCCGCATCCGCGTGCACTTCCAGGACGAGCTCATCATGCACCTGCATGATGAGCCGCGCGCCGCTGCCTTCGCTCTGGCACCAATCGTGCACGCTGATCATGGCGCGCTTGATGATGTCCGCTGCCGTACCCTGCATCGGCGCGTTGATCGCGGCGCGCTCCGCGTACTGGCGCAACTGCGGGTTGCCGGAGCGGATATCGGGCAGGTACAGGCGCCGGCCGAACACGGTCTCGACGTAGCCGAGCTCGCGCGCCTGCACGCGCATGTCGTCCATGAAGCGCCGTACGGCCGGATAGCGCTGGAAGTAACGCTCGACGTACTGCTGCGCGGCGCTGCGCTCGATACCGAGGTTGCGGGCGAGGCCGAAGGCCGACATGCCGTACATCAGACCGAAGTTGATCACTTTGGCGGTACGGCGCTGATCCGCAGTTACCTCAGTGAGCGCGCAAGCGAACACTTCGGCTGCCGTCGCCTGGTGCACGTCGCGGTCCTCGGCGAACGCCGCGCGCAGGCTCTCATCCCCTGAAAGGTGCGCCATGATGCGCAGCTCGATCTGCGAGTAATCGGCCGCGAGCAGTACGAACCCGGCCGGGGCGATGAACGCTTTGCGGATGCGCCGCCCTTCCGCACCGCGGACCGGAATGTTCTGCAGGTTCGGATCGAGCGACGACAGCCGCCCGGTGGCGGCCACGGCCTGTGCGTAGCTGGTATGGATACGTCCGGTGCGCCCATGCACGAGCTCCGGAAGCTTGTCGGTGTAGGTCGACTTGAGCTTGGCGAGGGCGCGGTACTCGAGCACGATTCGCGGCAGCGGGAAGCTGGCGGCGAGCTCCTCGAGCACATCCTCGGCCGTCGAGGGCTGACCGGTGGGGGTACGGCGTCGCACCGGCAGCTGCAGCCGCTCGAAAAGGATCTGCTGCAGCTGGCGCGGAGAATCGATGTTGAACTCGTGTCCGGCCTCGCGGTGCGCCTGCACCAGCAGCTCCTGCAGCTGGCGGGAGAACTCACGGCTCTGCAGCCGCAGCTGCTCGCGATCGACCAGCACGCCGTGCTGCTCCATGGCGAGCAGTACCGGCTCCAGCGGTTGTTCGATCTCGCGATACAGGCGGACGAGCTGCGGGACGGCTGCGAGTTGTGACCAGAGTGCACCGTGGAGCCGTAGCGTCACATCGGCGCGCGCCGCGGCGTACTCGCTGGCGCGCTCCACCGGCACCTGATCGAACGAGATCTGCTTCGCACCCTTGCCGGTGAGGTCGGTATACGTGAGCATGCGCAGGCCGAGATAACGCTGCGCATCCGCGTCGAGCTCGTGGCTGGTCGCGACGCTGTTCAATACGTACGACTCGAGCATGGTGTCGAAGCGCATTCCCTGGAGCCTGATGCCCGTGTGCGCGAGCACGTGCGCGACGTACTTGAGGTTCTGGCCCACCTTGCCGCGCGCGGGATCCTCGAGGATCGGCTTGAGCTGCGCCAGCACTGCCGCGCGCGGCAGCTGCTCGGGTGCGCCGGGATAGCTGTGCGCCAGCGGCACGTAGGCTGCCCTGCCGGCTTCGAGCGCGAAGGAGACGCCGACGATCTCGGCGCGCATGTAGTCGAGGCTCGTCGTCTCGATATCGAGGGCGATGAGCTCAGCCTGCCGCAGCCGCGGGAGCCAGCGCTCGAGTGCCTCCCAGCTGTCGATGGTCTCGTAGTCGTGCTCAAGAGGTGATGCTTCCGGCGGTGCCGGCGCTGGCGGCTGCGGCACGAGTGGCGCCGCCGATGCTGCCGCAGCTGCCGGCAGGCCCGGCAGTTCGCCCGCTTCGAGTTGACGCAACAGTCCGCGCAACTCCAGCCGCCCGTACAGTTCGCGCAGCTTCGCGGCCTCGGGCGCCTTCGGGGTGAGCTCCGCGAGTGACACTGACAGCTCGAGATCGGTGCGGATGGTCGCGAGACGGCGCGACAGCTCGAGGGTGCTGAGTCCCGCACGCAGGTTTTCACCCACCCTGCCCGGTACCTCGGCGACGTGCGCGATCAGACCATCCAGGCTCCCGTACTGCGACAGCAGCTTCGCCGCGGTCTTCGGCCCGACCTTGTCGATGCCGGGAATGTTGTCGATGTTGTCGCCGATCAGCGCGAGGTAGTCGACGATCTGCTCCGGGTAGACGTCGAATTTCACCTTGACCGCCTCGCGGTCGAGCCGCGTGTCGGTCATGGTGTTGATGAGCGTGATCGATTCGCTCACCAGCTGCGCCATGTCCTTGTCACCGGTCGAGATGAGCACCTGCTGCCCCGCGCGTGCCGCGCGGCAGGCGAGGGTGCCGATCACATCGTCCGCTTCGACGCCGGGCTCGCGCAGCAGCGGCAACCCCTGCGCCGCGATCATCTCGAGCAGCGGTGGAATCTGAGCGCGCAGCTCATCCGGCATACCCGGGCGATGCGCCTTGTATTCGGTGAACAGCTGATCGCGGAACGTTCTGCCGGGCGCATCGAATACCACCGCGATGCGTTGCGGCTGAAAGTCCTTGATGAGCTTGTTGAGCATGTTGATGACGACCAGCACCGCGCCGGTCGGCTCGCCACGCGAAGTCGACAGCCGCGCCACGGCGGGTGCGGCGTGAAACGCCCGGTAGACGTAAGACGAAGCGTCGACGAGAACCAGGTCGGGATTACGCGCCATGAAAAGTGAAATCGAAAGCGGGCTGGCTTAGTGCGGGGCCTGCTGATCCTCGTCCTTGTCCTTGTCGGATTTCTTCGCTGGCGCTGCGATGTCCGCCGGCGGTGGCTCCGCCGAGCTCTGCGGCTGGGGCGCCGGCGCGGGTTGCGGCGGCTGAGCCGGAGCCGTCGGCGCCGCTGGTGCGGGAGTTGTCGCGGCGGGTGCGGTCACGACCGCAGGACCCTTCTCCGGAAGGTAGAGAGGGCCTTTCTGCCCACAGCCCGCCAGCACCAGCATCGCGGCGGCGACCGTGATCGCACCGCCGCAGCGAAGCATCCGTGTCATACGTACATGGGCCGATGATCGCGCAGTGACAGCCAGCCCCGTATCACGCGGTAGGCGATCCAGACCCCGAGTGCGGCGAGGCCGAGTATGGCGAGCGGGATGCCGATGACCGTCAGCATGACAAATCCGCAAACCACCGCCCACAGCAGCGCGTACCAGAAGGTGCGGATCTGCCAGCGGAAATGCGATTCCAGGTACGTGCCGCGCGTCGCCGAGCGGCGTGCGTAGTTCATGATCACCGCGATGATCGAGGGCAGCCCGCCGATGAAGCTGCCGACGATGGTGTGGAAGCTGGTGATACCGATGACCACCGCCAGCGCGTGCAGCGCGTAGATGACGTGCGTATAGGTGACCAGCGACTCATCGACGTGCGGTGCCTCGGCGCTCATCGGCGGAATGGGGGTCGACATGGATGCACCTCCTGCTATGGGGTTTTCGCGCGCTCCGCGGGGCGGCGCGCGACGATCGCCATGGTGAGCCGCGACACGCACACCAGCCGCTCGCTCTCGTCCCGGATCTCGATGTGCCAGACGTGACTGCGGCTGCCGAGATGAAACGGGCGCGCCGTCGCGGTGACGGTCCCCGAGGACATGCCGCGCAGATGGTTGGCGTTGATCTCCTGCCCGACGCACATGTACTGCTCCGGGTCGACGCACATCATGGAAGCGACGCTGCCGACGGTCTCGGCGAGCGTCACCGAAGCGCCGCCATGCAGCAAGCCGAAGGGCTGATGAGTGCGCTCATTCACCGGCATGGTGGCGCGCAGGAAGTCCGGGCCGACCTCGGTGAAGTCGATGCCAAGGAAGCCGGGCATACTGCGGCTGCCGCGGGCGGTGAGGTCCTCGGGTGTTGGGGTCACGCGCCAGATGCTCATCGCGACTAGTCTAGCGGTTTGCACAATGGCAATCTGCCTCCCAAAAGGTACATGGAGCGCCGGGATGACCGACTTCATCTTCTTGCCGTCCGCCGTGCCGAGCGTTGCCGTGGCCGGCACAGAGCGTCGCTTTCCGGTCCACCGCATCTACTGCGTCGGGCTCAACTACGCCGAGCACACCCGCGAGTTCGGGCGGGACCCCGAGCGCTCGCCGCCGATATTTTTCATGAAGCCCGCGGATGCGGTGGTCGCCAACGAAGAAGACGTCCCCTATCCACCGTGCACATCCAACTTCCACTACGAGATTGAGCTCGTGGTGGCGCTCGCCCGCGGGCGACGCGATGTCGCACCGCACGAGGCATTCGATCTGGTGTTTGGTTACGCCGCCGGCAACGACCTGACGCGCCGCGACCTGCAGAAAGCCGCCAAGGACCGCGGCGAGCCGTGGGACGCCTCCAAGGGGTTCGACTACTCGGCGCCGGTAGCGGCCATCCGCCCGGTGGACGCCGGGCACGTGAGGCGGGGACGCATCTGGTTGAGCGTCAACGGCATCCTGCGTCAGGAATCGGATGTCAGTCACATGATCTGGGACGTGCCGCACATCATTGCGGAGCTCTCGAAGCTATATGAGCTGCGCCCGGGTGATCTCATATTCACGGGCACCCCCGCGGGCGTGGGTCCGGTGAAGCCCGGCGACCGCCTCGAGGGGGGCATCGAAGGACTCGAGGTGCTGCGCAACACCATCGTATCGCCGGCCGAAGATTAGTTCGTGAAGCTCTATGGCTACTTCCGCAGCTCCGCGGCCTACCGCGTGCGCATTGCGCTCAACCTCAAAGGCATCCCCTGGGAGAGCGTGGCGGTGGATCTGCGCGCGCCGGTGAACGCCCAGCACACGCGCGAGTTCCGCGCGCTCAATCCGCACGGCCTCATCCCCGTGCTGGTCGATGGTGAGCGCACCCTCACGCAATCGCTCGCCATACTCGAGTACCTGGAGGAGACGCATCCGCAACCACCGCTGCTGCCGCACGAGCCGGCCGCGCGAGCCGAGGTACGCAGTCTCGCGCTCGCCATCGCCTGCGACATCCATCCACTCAATAACCTGCGCGTGCTGAACTACCTGCGCAGCCCGCTCGGCCACGACGACGCGGACGTCAACGCCTGGTATTGCCACTGGATCACGCTCGGCTTCGGCGCGCTCGAGCAGCAGGCGCTGCGCCTCGGGGATGGCGCGCACCTGCATGGCGACTCGGTGACACTCGCCGATGTCTGCCTCGTACCGCAGATGGCTAACGCGCGACGCTTTCGCTGCGACATCGAGCCGTTTCCGGCACTGCGCGCGATCTGTGCCCACCTCGAGAGTCTGCCGGCGTTCGCACAGGCGGCACCCGACGTGCAGCCGGACGCTACACCCGCTTAGGAGCGCAGGACCATGTCGCGAAGACGTTTCCTGCGCTCGAGTGCTGCCCTGCTCACGGTGGCCGGCGCCGACTGGCTGCTCACGGGCGCGGCCGCGAAGGCAGCGGGGCCGCAGGAGGGTGCGTCGGCACCCTTCGACTATGCGCGTCTCAAGGGACTCGCCCGTGCCCGCGCCGCACAGGGATACGTCGCGGCGGCGAAGCGCCTGCCGCCCGCCATCGCGACGCTCGACTGGGATCATTGGGAAGCGATCCGCTATCGCGAGGAGCGCGCGCTGTGGGCCGGGGAAGGATTGCGCTTCCAGGTGCAGTTTGCTCACCCCGGCTACACGCTCGACAAGCCTGTGCGGATGTACGAGGTCAACAACGGCGCGGCCCGCGAAATCACCTTCGATCCGTCGCTCTACGATTACACGCACGCAGGAATCCGTGCGGCGGCGGTGCCGGCCGATCTCGGCTTCGGCGGTTTTCGCATCTACCACCACAACGACTGGACGCGCGACTGTGCGGCGTTCCAGGGCGCCTCCTACTTCCGCGCCGTCGACGGCGACATGCAGTACGGCATGTCGCAGCGCGGGCTCGCGGTCAATTGCGGCATGGCGGAGCCGGAGGAGTTCCCGGACTTCATTGCCTACTACCTCGAGCGGCCGGCGAAGGAATCCAGCCGTCTCACGCTGTACGCGCTGCTCGACTCACCGAGCGTAACGGGCGCGTACCGTTTCGTCATCGACGCCGGCGACACCATGGTCATGGACGTGGATTCCGCGCTCTATCCGCGGCGCCAGATCGAGCGGCTCGGCATTGCTCCCGCGACCAGCATGTTCCTGTGCGGCAAGAACGATCGGCGCGTTGCCGATGACTGGCGGCCGGAGATCCACGACTCGGACGGGCTGCAGATCTTCACCGGTGCGGGAGAATGGATCTGGCGGCCGCTCGTCAATCCGGCGACGGTGCGCGTCAACAGCTACATGGACGACGGCCCGCGTGGCTTCGGGCTCATGCAACGCGAGCGGCGCTTCGCGCAGTATCAGGATGATGGAGTCTTCTACGACAAGCGCCCGAGCATGTGGATCGAGCCGAAAACCGCCTGGCGCAAGGGCGCCGTGATGCTGGTCGAGATTCCAACGCCCGATGAGACGCAGGACAACATCGTCGCGTTCTGGAGCCCGGAGGACAAGCCGCAGCCGGGCGTCGAATACCTCTACGGCTATCGGCTCTACTGGTGCCGCGAGAACCCGCACGGCCCGAAGCTCGCGGCCGTGGTTGCCACCCGCGCCGGCATCGGTGGTGTGGTCGGAGCGAAGCGCAACCACTTCGCCTGGCGCTTCGTCGTCGACTTTGCGGGTGGCGATCTTGCCTCTCTCGGCGAGCACGCGCGCGTGGTGCCCGTCGTCAGCGCCTCACGGGGACGTATCGAGCTGACCTCGGCGCGGCGTATCGTGCCGCACCCGAGCGAATGGCGCGCCGAGTTCGACCTGGCACTCACCAGCGACATCGTCGAGCCCGTCAACCTGCGTCTCTACCTGTCGCTCGACGGTCAGGCTCTCACCGAGACCTGGCTCTACCAGTACACACCGCCGCCGCCCGCGCAGCGCAAGGTCTGACTCGCGCCCGGTCTCACCCCGCCGGCGGATCTCCCGCATGACGCCGCACGAAGCTGACGTAGCCGGCGAGAAACTGCCGCAGCTGCTCCTCGATGGCAGCATCCTTGAGCGCTCCGGTCTCATCGAACACGCTGGCCGCGCGCGGCACCATCAGCCGGCCACCTGTCCAGGGCTGCGTGCCGAGGGTGCGCAGCACCGGGAGCCACGCCGTCTGGCTGAGGATTGTGCCGAAGCTGCCCGGTGAGGCGCCGATGACTGCGAACGGGCGGCCGCCGAACACCCGCTTGATGTCCGAAGAAGGCCGCGACAGCCAGTCGATGGCGTTCTTGAAGACGCCCGGGATGCTGTTGTTGTACTCGGGGGTCACGAGCAGCACGCCGTCCGCGGCGACGATCGCATCCTTCAGCTGTGTGACGGTGGCGGGCAGCCCCTGCACCTCGATGTCGTAGTCATAGAGCGGGATGCCGCGGATGCCCGCGACCTCGAGCGTCGCCTCCGGTGGCACGAGGCGCGTCGCCGCACGCAGCAGGGCGCTGTTGTGGGACCCGCGGCGCAGGCTTCCGGAGATCCCCAGCAGCTTGGTCATGTCGACTCCCTCGATCGCAATCGCGAGCCTGCACCGGGCGCCGCGGTGTTGCAACCGCTGCCGGCGCGGCAAAAAACCGTCTACTCGCGCAGCTTCGCCGCCACGCGGCGGTACGCTTCGCGGAACGGAATGCCTTCGGCCACCACCAGCCGATTGGCTTCCTCTGCGGCGTGGATGGCAGGATCGAGCCGGATCGCTTCGCGTCGGAACTCGAGCGCCGTGATGGCGGATGGCAGGATGTCGAGCGTCGCGAGCGCCAGGTCGATGCCGCGAAACAGCGGAAACTTCAGCAGCTGCAGGTCGCGCTGGTAGCCCGAGGGAAGCTTGGCACACACGGCGAGCGCTTCCAGCAGACAGGCCTGCGCGGTGGCAGAGCGGCCACGGATGAGCTCGAACACGTCCGGGTTCCGCTTCTGCGGCATGATCGAGGAGCCGGTGGTGAAGGCGTCCGGCAGCACGATGAAGCCGAATTCCCGCGTGGCGTACAGCAGCACGTCCGCGGCGAAGCGGCCGAGGTCCTGAAGGAGCAGTGTGATCTCGAAGAGGAGTTGCGCCTCGGCTTTGCCGCGCGAGAGCTGCACGGCGGTCACCGGCTCCTGCACGCTCGCGAATCCGAGCCGCGCCCGCGTCGCTTCGCGATCGAGCGGCAGCCCCGGGGTGCCGTAACCGGCTGCCGAGCCGAGCGGGTTGCGGTCGATGCGGCGCAGCACCGCGGTGAGCCCGGCGGCGTCATCGCGGATCTCGGCGGCGAAACCCTGTGCCCACAGTGCCACCGAGCTCGGCATTGCCTGCTGCATGTGCGTGTAGCCGGGCAGCACCGTGTGCGGCTCGCGCGTCGCGAGCGTCTCGAGTGCGACGGCCACCTCGAGCGCACCGGCGCCGAGGCGTGCGACGGCATCGCGCAGATACAGCCGCAGGGCGGCGAGCACCTGGTCGTTGCGCGAACGTCCGAGGTGGATGCGGCCACCGGCGCGACCGCAGCGTGCGGTCAGGTGCCGCTCGAGCGCGGTCTGACCGTCCTCATCGGCGAGCTCGATGTGCCACTCACCGCGCGCGTGCTCGGCGGCGAGCGCGCCGAGCGCCTCGTGCAGCGCGGCGAGGTCGTCGGACGACAGCAGCTGCCGGGCGTTCAGCATCTCGGCGTGGGCGATCGAAGCGCGCACGTCGTAGGGCACGAGCCGCTCATCGAGTGCATGGTCCTCGCCGGCGGTGTAGTCGAGCACGCGGGCATCGAGCGGCGCGCCCTTGTCCCACAGCCGCGTCACGAGGCGCTCTGCTGCTCGGCCGGGCTGAGCGCGTTGACGTCCGGAACGATCAGCGTGCCCGTGCCCTCGTTGGTGAACACTTCGCTGAGTATCCCCTCCGGCGAGAGATAGGACACCACGTGCACGCGGCGCACGCCGCCGCGCAGCGCTTCCTCGATGGCCTTGGCCTTCGGCAACATGCCGTCGGCGATGCGTCCCTCATCGCGCAGGCGTTTCAGGCCTCTCAGGTCGGTGTAGGAGATGAGTGAGCCGGGATCGTCGATGCTGCCGAGGATTCCGGGCGCGCCCGTGCACAGGATCAGCTTCTCCGCGCCGAGCGCTGCGCCGATCGCCGCCGCGACGGTGTCGGCGTTGATGTTGAGGAGCGTCCCCGACTCGTCCGCGGACAGCGGGCTCACCACCGGCATGAGCCCGTTGTCGAGCAGCTTCTTCAGCACCGTGGTGTCGACCGCATCGATGTCGCCGACGAAGCCGTAGTCGACTACCTCACCGTTGGTGGCGACCGCCACGGGCGGGCGCTTGTGAGCGCGCACCAGGCCCGCGTCGACGCCGCTGATCCCGACCGCGTCGATGTTGAGGTCGCGGCAGATGCCGAGCACGCGCGTGTTGATCAGCCCATTCAGCACCATGGCGGTCACATCGATCGACTTCTCGTCGGTGATG
>Ga0306920_100000347_pt1 | contig 53968 bp, 42 predicted proteins | sample flu12Cox44000170_FD_204666 | JGI IMG/M metagenome (GOLD analysis project Ga0306920, IMG submission 204666) | Lab enrichment of tropical soil microbial communities from Luquillo Experimental Forest, Puerto Rico - flux4day.12C.oxic.44.000.170 (v2)... | ecosystem: Environmental > Terrestrial >... | reverse complement strand
TGTGCCAATCCGCGCTGGACGCCGGACGCACAACGGCTCTGCTTTGAAGCCGAGGACAAGGGATATGTGAATGTGTATTTTGTGGGCATTCACGGATCGAGTCCGCAGTCCGTGCCGACCGGTTTTTCGGAACGCGCCACGGATTTTGCCAAAACAGACCGGCTGGCGGTTTTTGTGCGCTCCAGCTTCAACCTCCCGCCGACGGTATTCTCCCACCGGCCTTCCGCCAAGGAGCCCGTGCAAATCGAACATTTCAACGATGCTCTGGTGTCCAAATGGAAGCTTGGCAAGGTGGAAGAAGTCGTTTTCAAGGGCGCTGATGAAGAGGACGTGCAGATGTGGGTGGTCTACCCGCCCGATTTCGATGCGAAAAAGAAATGGCCGTTAGTCCAGGTAGTGCATGGGGGACCGCACAACGGCATTACCACGGACTTCAGCTTTCGCTGGAACTTGCAACTATGGGCGGCCCAGGGGTATGTTATCGGCTGCGTCAATTTCCACGGTTCCAGCGGTTTCGGCCAGAAGTTTGCGGACTCGATTACCGGGGATTACGGCACCAAGCCGATGATCGACGTCCTGAAAAGCACCGACTGGTTCGAGCAGCAACCGTGGATTGACAGGGCGCGCATGGCCGCCGCGGGAGGAAGTTACGGCGGCTACATGATGGCCTGGCTCAACGGGCACACCGACCGGTTCAAGGCGATGATTTGCCATGCCGGCGTTTACAGCTATCACAGCCAAATGGCTTCTGATTTGGTCCGCGCCCGCGAACGCGCTCTCGGCGCTTTTCCGTGGAACGACCTTGCCAAAGTGGATCAGCAATCCGCCCAGCGCTATGCGGGAAATTTCAAAACGCCGACGCTGGTGATTCACGGCGAGAGAGATTTCCGCGTGCCGGTAACGCAAGGCCTGGAGTATTTCAACACTCTCAAGCTGAAGGGCGTACCGGCCCGACTACTCTACTTTCCGGACGAAAACCATTGGGTTTTGAAGCCGCAGAACTCTCGCCTCTGGCACCATGAGGTATTTGCGTGGCTGGACAAGTATCTCGGGCGCGGCCCGACCCCGTAAGCGCAATCATTCATAGATACGCAAAAATTTATCCAGAACGGTCAATTGGTCCTGGTCCCAGGGTGTGCCGCCGAGCGGCATGATGCCGTTGTGCAGGAAGGAGCCAAGGATGCCCATCCTTCCGCCGCTCACCGGCGGAGGAAACGTCTCCTGGCCGTCGGGACTCATGCCGGTTTCGAGCGATTGCAAAACGGTATCCTCGTCATCGCCCCACCAGGGACCAACCGTGCGTTCGCTGCCGATGTGGCAACCGCGGCAGCCCGTATCGCCACGGGGTTGAGTCATGATGGCGAAAACCGGATCAAACGCGTGGCTCCGTCCGATGGGAGTTGCATCGACGGGAGCAGGCGAATCAAAAGTGGACGGCGGCGCCGAAAGCAAATACGAGCCTGCCTGTGCAATCGCCACGAGCAACAAAGGGACTACCCACCGAAACTTCATGGAAACCTCCTCAAGGTCCGGAAATCATCGCCCACCGATTTTGGGAAATGCTGCAAAATCCAGAACCCCCCAGTGTAACAAGATGGGCCTTGGGAGTCAACCATTTAGAAGTCTTAGAAATGCGTCGAAAGTAATAAATATCTCAATATCCGGTCTCTAGCTGCAGCACTCGGCCTTGCTGCGTGAATGTCCAGCCGGTCCAATTGCCCGACGTATTGGCCATTTCGCACCAAACCTGGTCGTCCTGCCCGATGGCAAAAACAGCCGATCTTCCGGTACTGTCCGCCATGGCGCTGATACCCTTTACCCTTCCCAACAGGGTCAGACTCCACCCGCCCCATTGGCCGGAATCCAACATGCGGGTCCACCATACTTGATCATCCAGGCCGATCGCGAATAAGGCGGGCTTGCCGGTTGAGTCGATGAGGGCACTTATGGCCTTCACCCGGCCTGTTTGGGTAAGAACCCACGCTGTCCACCGGTCGGAACTTTCGGCTGTTTCCAACCAGGCCTGGTCGTCCATACCAATGGCAAAGACTTGCATTCGGCCGGCGTTGCCGCCCACGGTGCTGATCGATTTGACCCGACCGGGCTGAGTGAGCATCCACCATGTCCAGCCGGCAGCGCCATTCATCGTCGTCGTCCAAACCTGGTCATCGAGGCCGATGGCAAAGACCTGTGGCCCGCCATTCGGATTCATAACCGTACTGAGGGCTTTGACTGCTCCGGCAACGGGCCGACTCCAATGTGACCACTGGCCGGAAGCAAAGAGGGATTCGGTCCACACTTGGTTATCAAGGCCGATGACGAAAACTTGCGTTTGGCCGTTGGCCGGCGTGACGACGCTGAGCGCTTTCACCCTTCCCGGTTGAGTCAGGTTCCAGGATCTCCACAAGCGGTTGTTGCCGGTCCTCTGGACCCAAACCTGACCATCGAGGCCGATGACGTAAACCGGGGGAATGGTGTTTTGCGGACTGCCGCCTCCGGAACCGTTCGCTCCGGAACCTCCCTCGGTGTCGCCGTCGGGAGGTGGTCCCTGGTTCCAGTCGACCTGAAAGTTGGTCACGGGCGCTCCGCCGTAGCTGATCGTGGCAGGTGCGCCATTCTCCAGCCAGGTTTCGGGCATGCGTATATCCGCGACAGTGGTCCGGTAGGTCCCCGCGCTGATGGAAGTGAAATTCCGGGCCGGGCCCATCGTTGATATGCGAATGGAGTTCCCGGATAGCGTGATGTCCTCATCGGCTTGTTGCCAGCTATCGCTGTCGCCGAAAGCTAGGGCAGTATCGTTGCTTTCCAGAACATTGCCGTTCATTCGCAGCCCGGTGCCGGCTCCGACGACCGAAACGGACAGGGCCGTGGCTCGATAGGTCGGATCGGTGGTTGTGACAATGGCCTTGATGAGATTGCGCCGGAGTATGTTGTTGGCATCCGTTTCCTGGCCTTGGTCATTGGCGCCGCTCCAGCGAACGCCGATGGCACCGAAGTCAGCCCCGGGGCCCGTTGTTGCGAAAAAGGTGTTTTGCTCGACCACCAGGTTGCGGTGTGTGTGGTCCCAGTTTCGGATGCGCAGCGCAGTTGCATCCAGCGCGGAAGGAGCATATTCGAGATTCGCCTCCTCGTAAACCTCGACGTAATTGTCGTGAATCCGGCCGTTTTCGGTCGGAAGGCGGCCCCAGCCGTCCACCAGGATGCCGCGTCCCTTGATTGGGATAATGGTATTGTTGCCTATGTCGAAGTTGCGGACCCCGGCCAGAAGAATGCCGTAGCCGTCGGTCGCGATGGCATTTTGGCGGATGTCGTTTTGTGTTATTACCAGGCCGGTTTGAGTCGGCATGCCGTTGGCCAGGATGCCGACGTGCGGAGTACCCAGTATGCGATTGCCGGTGATGACGGCAGTGCCGTCGTAATTCGCCAGACTGATCGCCGCAAAAATACGCATTCGGTTGGAAACCCGGTCGAAACTACCCTCGAAAACCGAGTTGGTAATAACGGCGTTCATGGACCACGCTCCGTCCAGGTTGCCGGTATCCATGCCCGAAACTACCGTGGTCACATTTTGCACGGTGTAGTTCGGCAACGAATTGAAGAACAGTGGGGAACTTTCGTATCCCTTGGCCTGCCCCTGGATCACTTGCCCGTTCAGGAGCGTGAAGCCGGCGGCGGTGCGATAGCAGGCCCGGAACTCGGGAGTCAGGAGATGAGCGGGAAGGTCACCGGTCCAGGCCTGGGTGGCGACAATGCCGAAATCCCGCGATGGCATGACCGCAGCGTAGTCCAGGGCCATTGAGGCGGTTCCGGACCTCGGAATCAGATCGATTTGGAGTTTGATCGGATCGGTTGTGGCAGGGACAAAGGTGGCCACCGCAGAAAATCCCCGGTCGGGAGAAGCGGAGACTCCCGTGCCGAGAACCACGCCGGTCACTGCATCGATGACCGACAGTTGCACGGTGCAACTATCGGTTCCCTTGGGCGTGATGGCCGCCGCATATTCATGGTTGGGCATGGGAATTGCCATTGGATCGGAAAAGAAAGTCTGGATGGTGCTGAAGTTGGAAAATTGCAGCATCCATTGTCCCCACATGCCGCTGATGGCGGGCACGCGCGTTGCCGCAGGGGCTTGCTGGAAATCCCAACCGGGTATGGAGCCATCGGGATTTGCGAGTTCGAAGCCGCCATTGGCAACCGCAATCGGATTGCCGTTGCCGAAGAGAACCTGATGGCCGTTAAGGTCGAGACTGACATTCCGCGCCCCGACCACGAACGCAGTGCCCTGGACATTGACATCCACGTCGAGGATATAGCGCGTGTCGGCCAGATTCAGAATAATGGGGTTGCCGGCGGCTCTTTGCAGCCAGCTGGAGTCGATGTGAATGGCGCTCGGAAGGTCGCGAGATTCCAGGATTTCCATTCAGGTACAATCAAAAAAAGAGTTGGTCCACCCTGCCGAGTCAAGGGTATTCGCCCTCTAGAATAACCTAGGCCACCCCAGGATCATTGTCAAACGCAGCGAGCAGCGGGCCGTCAGCCCGAGGTGTTCGCCGCTCCGGTTGCATAAATCCCGATTGCATGCGGCGATCAAAATGGCTAGATTGTTAAGACCTGGAAGGAAAAAATTCTCGCAATAGAGACTACGAAAGGTTCAAGGATGAACAAAAAACACTCCTCCTTGCTGGCCATTGCTCTCGGTTTGGCATTCCTGGCCGGTGGGCTGCGCTTCTATCGGCTCGGCGATTGGCCGTTTTACGGTGACGAGCTCGCAACGTTTACGGAGGTCGATTCCCTTTTCGGCAGCGCGGAAGTAGCTGCGAACAGTCAAGCGTACCGGTTGCCGCGCCTGATCCCGGTAGGATATGTCGCGCATTTTCTCGATTACTGCTGGTTTGGCCGGGATGAATTCGGCAGCCGAGTCGTAATGGCGTTATTGGGAACCTTGCAAGTCGTAATCGTTTTTGTCGGCCTGGATGGCTTGCTGGGCCGACCGGCGGCCCTGGCCACCGCCCTGCTTTTGGCGGTCTGGCCGGAGCATCTCTTTCATAGTCAACAGAACCGTTTTTACATTACCGCCGCCCTTTTTTCCTCGCTGTGCATGCTGGCAGGCGCCTGGGCAATCCGGCGGCGTTCGGTGTCGCTTACGATCCTGGCCTGCCTGGCGGCACTTGCCGCCATCTTGTGCCACACCGTATTGGGGCTGTTGCTGGTGGGATTGTTCCTTGCCATTGCGGCTGTGTGGTTTGGAGCGTGGAGCATGAAGCTTATGGGGTTGGCGGATTCGCCCCACGCCTCACGCCCCACGGTCGGCGGGTTCGGGAAGATGTTCATTACCGTGGCGGCGATGGGGTTTGCCATCGGCGTTTTTGCCCTGATTTATTTAGTCCCGTTGATGCGTGGCTGGAACGGCTCGGAGGGCTGGGGTTATAGTCCCGGGCACGCGGCCCTGGCCGCCATTAATCAAATCGGCTGGCCGGTTGCCCTGTTGGCTTTGTTGGGTGTCGTTTGCGTGTTGGAAAAATCCCAGGAGCAGGGCTGGTATTGGATGGTCTGGGTCGGCCTTTGGGCGGGTGCTTCTATCGTCTTGCCCGTCATCGTGGTTTTCCATCCAGCCTATTTGTTTCCGTTTTCCCCAGGTGTGATAAGCTTGGCGGGAATAGCGGCCGGAAGAATTTATGAATCGTTGTCTCCCGAGGCTGGTGGCGAAACCTCTTGCGGAGCTCGAGGGCTACGATTCCGCACGGGACTGACGGCCATGTTGGGAATGGTTGTGGTGGGGGGTTTTAACCTGCCGGGTTTGATCAGCCATTTCCAGGACGGCAGCCGGCACGATTTCCGAACCGCCGCCCGGTTTATCGCCAATCACTGGCAGGAGGGAGATCGCATTGCCTCGATTTCACCCGTGTTGCTGGGGCATTATGCGCAGGTTTGCCGATCCGCAACGGGCCTGGCTAATTGGAATCCGCTGCCCGAACTCCAGAAATTGAGCACGGCACCGGATCGGCTCTGGATCGTTATCCCGAGCGACCGGGGAGGCAAAACGGAAACCGTCCGCCAGTGGCTAAGCGATCACTGTTCCCAGGCATTGGAAATCCACCGCAAACGGCTCGATTATCGCGATTTTGTGGTAGAAGTTTATCTCTATCATCCCTCCCTTACTCTGGCCTCCAAGGAATAAGCATGCGGCGCATGTGGATTGGTTATTCGCTCCTGTTTCTACTGGCGTTTGCCGTGCGGCTGGCCTACGTTCTTACTTTTCACGTATACGACAACCGGTTCAAGGCGGAAATGGAAAGGGCGGCGGGTTGCCTTGTGCAGGAAGGATTTTTGGGCAACGTCTATGGTTCAGATACCGGTCCGTCCGCTCACGTGGCCCCGATCTATGCAACAATGCTCGCGGGAATCTATTGGTGTTTGGGCCCCGATACCATGGCCGGGCGCCTCGGTCAGGAAATGCTGGGAATTCTGGGCACTACCACCGCGATTGCCCTGCTGCCGTTCGTGGCCCGGAAGGCCCGTCTCAGTTCGGCGGCGGGGTGGTGCGCGGGGATCCTCATGGCGCTTTCTCCTTTGAATCTTTGGAACGAAACTTCTGGGAGTTGGGAACAAGCCTATTCCACCATCGCCCTGATGGGGTTGTTTGTGGGATTTATAGCGCTGCACAATTCCTCTTGGCAAGACTATCGCCTGATTTTGGGGATAGGAATTCTGCTGGGTTTGGCCGGGTTGCTCAGTCCGTCGATCTTGCCCGCGGGGATATTGATGCTGCTGGCGGAATGCTTTTCCCGCAGTAATCGGCCATGGCAGGTCATTCAGGGATCGCTACTTTTGTGCGGTGCATTTCTTCTGTGCATCCTTCCGTGGGGCGTACGCAATTACCGGGTTATGGGTGGGTTTGTGCCTTTCCGTAGCAATTTCGGACTGGAAATGGCGATTGGGAACAACCCTTCCGCCAACGGTAAGACTTTTGACACCTCTTGGGACGATCCGGGCAATCTGCTCGCGCAAATGCATCCTTTTTCCAATCAGACAGAAATGAAACGGCTTCTGGAATTGGGTGAATTGGCATACATGCGCGAAAAGGGCCAGATCGCCTGGCTGTGGATCCGGGAACATCCGGGAGACTTCGCGATACTGACTTGCAAGCGCTTTGTGTTATTTTGGTTTCCTCCCGAAAATATGTGGTCTCCTACCATTTCCGGGCGGTGGATCCGGGCACTCGGCTTTTGCGCGGTAGGAGCCGGCACCTGGCTGGGTTTGGGGTTGCTCGGATGGCAGCGGCATCCTTATTTCAGCTTGTGGCTCGCGTTGATTTTCGGGGCGTCCTTCGTCTATTTGATTTCGCACGTGGATCCGCGGTATCGCTATCCACTATTCGGATTTTCCGTGCTGCTATCCTGTGAAGCGGTGTACCGACTCTGTGCATTATTTCAGCGCGGTCTTGATTGAGATTGATTCGGCGAATTCGACGGTCACTGCCTTACCGGCTTGTACAATTACTTGTTTCGCTTCGGACACCGGTTTGCCGTCGCGCAGAAACTCAGCCTTCAGCGCGTAGGAATACGATTTGTCCGGCTCGAGCTTGGGTGTGTCGAAGGTCCGCGTTTGGCTTGTCAAGGGGCATGGCACTCCATCCACGAATAGCTTGGCATCTGCCGGCAAGCGGACGGTCACGCGTGCGGAATGGGCGGCCGGACTTTCCCCGGGCGCCCATGCCATGTCTCCGAAATCCACCTGGTAGGTTTGGCCTCCCCGCACGACCAATTGCCTGGTATCTGTGACCTTTGTTCCATTCCGCATGGTTTCCGCTTTGAGAACGTAAGAATAGTTTTTCCCCAGCTCCAAGTCAGGGGTTATCATTCCTCCACCGGGCAGCAGCAAAGGCACTGGATGAGAATCGACAAAAACTTTGGTGCCGGCTGGAAACTGGACAAAAATCGTAGCCGGCAATGACCTGCGGGTTTCTTTCATCGGAGAGGCTAGTGATTCCGGCTTCGCAGGGCCAGGAGTCGGTGCTGGTCGGACAAATGTACCGGTGCATCCCCCCGAGCAACCCCAGCAGCTGTAGCCGCCATAGCAACCACCCCAGCAGCCGCGGCATCCATACGAAACCATTCCTCCGTAGCAGCCGAAGCACCCATAGCAGCTGTAGCCGAAACAGCCATGTGACCAGAGGACGGGCCGGGATCCATAACCCCATCCCGATGCCTGGATATTGGTTCCGCTTGTTAGCATGGCAGCCAAGATGACACTATACATGCGTCAATCCTCCTATTGTATCGTATGGACAAATTTCAAACCCTGGGAAGTCTGCGCTAGATAGGGTATTAACGTAAAGAAGAACGGCTCGTCCGTCCAATCTTTTCGCAGATTTCGCGAAAAAACCTCGGCTGCCTTCGATCCCAAGGCGAAGCTGCTGCTGCGGGTTGGGCTTTTGGTAGGCCGGTATTCGTTGGGGTTCGCCTCGCATGGGTGGAAAAACCGGAGTATAATTTTGAAGGATCGCAAACTCATCCGGGAGGACAATTCTTCATGTCGCGTTGGAATCTGACCTGGTTGCTCGGCATTGCCACGGTAGCTCTCGTCGGAATTGCCGTTTCGCAAAGCGCTCCCCTGCGGCCGCGGGACAAGGATTACGAACTCGTCCGACTAATGGTCGATGTGCTCGATGAGGTTGAAAACAAGTATGTCCGCGAGCTCGATCCGAAAGCCAAGCGGCAATTCGTGGAGGACATGGTAAACGGCGGCCTGGAACGCCTCGATCCGCATTCCGCCTTTATCAACCCGAAAAAGTACAAGCAATTCTCCAAGGAAAGCAAAGGCGAGTTTGGCGGCGTGGGGATTCAAATTGCCACCAACCGACAAACGGGGATTCTTCAGGTAATTAGCCCGATGGTCGGTACTCCGGCTTACGAGGCGGGAGTGCTTTCCGGAGACCTGATTGTCAAGGTCGATGGCAAAAGCACGGAGACCATGAAAGAGGAAGAAGTGGTTGACCTGATTCAGGGAGAACCCGGGCAAAAAGTGACCCTCACGGTTCTGCACGAAGGATCCAAGAATCCTGTCGATCTGGAGATCAGGCGGGCGAAAATAAAAGTGCCCAGCGTCCTGGGCGATACACGAAAACCGGACAATCCGCAGGAATGGGAATACTTCCTCGATCATGCCGACAAAATTGCTTATATTCGCCTGGCCGGCTTCAGCGAAACAACCACCGAGGAATTGCGGAAACAAATCACGCTACTGCAAAAGGAAGGTCTCAAGGGTCTGGTTCTCGACTTGCGGCTAAATCCCGGTGGTTTGCTGAAAACCGCGGTGGAAGTCAGTAACCTCTTTTTGGCCGAAGGCCGTATTGTCAGCACCCGCGGCCGCGACAGTCAGGAAGAAACTTATGACGCGGAGGAAAAGAACGCTATTTTGGGGTCGGCCCAGCAATGCCCGATGGCAGTGCTGATCAACAAATACAGCGCCAGCGCGAGCGAAATCGTGGCAGCTGCCTTGCAGGATCATAAACGTGCGGTGGTCGTAGGCGAGCGCAGTTTCGGCAAGGGCAGCGTGCAGAACGTCATCAAGATGGAAAACGGCGCAAGCGCCTTGAAGCTGACGACTGCCAGCTACTGGCGCCCCAGCGGAAAAAACATTCACCGTTTCCCGGACAGCAAAGATACCGATGATTGGGGGGTCAAACCCAATCCGGGGTACGATGTTGCCATGAAGGATGAAGAACGATTCGACTACATCGTCTACCGCCGGGACCGCGACATTATCCACGGCAAGAACGAGGCGCAACCGCCTGCCCGGCCCAAGACCGATAAGGAAAAGGAGAAAGAGAAGAAACCGTTTGAGGATCGAGTGCTAAAAAAAGCCGTGGAATACCTCAAGGGAGAAGTGCAAAAGGTTGGGGCGGCAGGATTTCTCTCGGAAATGCGAAACGCCTGACAAACGGGAATTGCACGAAATAATAAAGAGCAAAGGGAAGAAAACTTCTTTCCTTTGCTCTTTTCTTTGCAGAAAGGTTAACTCATTCTTCCGCGGGGATTGGCTCGGCGACCGCAGCTGGTTCGGCAATAGCCACGATCGGTTCCCGCGCTGCTCTGCGGCGCCAGGCCAGAAAGAATTCCATGACCATTGGCATTACGGAAATCAGAATAATGGCTAATACGATATACGAGAAATTCTTCTTGGCAAATTCCTGGTTACCAAGGAAATATCCGCCCAGGAGAAAGATCACGACCCAAAGGCATCCGCCGAAAATATTATAAACGGAGAATCGGCTGTAGCCCATCTTGCCAACCCCGGCGACAAAGGGTGCAAAGGTTCGCACAATGGGTATAAAGCGGGCAATGACGATCGTTTTTCCGCCGTACGTTTCATAGAAATTGTGAGTTCGTAGCAAATGCTTCTTATTGAGAAACCAGGAAGTTTCCGAACGAAAAACTTTGGGTCCAACATAGTAGCCAAACATGTAGTTCATGGCATCACCGCTGACCGCGGCGACGATCAGCATAATCAGCAACGAGCCAATCGCAATCGGCGAGTTGTCGTTGGCCGACAGAGCGCCGACGGCAAAAAGGAGCGAATCGCCCGGTAAGAACGGAGTCACTACCAAGCCCGTTTCACAAAAAACGATGGCGAACAACACTAGATATAACCAGATGCCCATGTATTCCGCTTGTTGATTTAAATAGTCATTGAGGTGGAGGAACTTATCAAGCGTTTCTTGGAAGAATTCGATCATCAGTCTCAGATTTTCCTTTCTCGTTGCAATAAAGGCCAACCCGCCGAAACCAGCTACCATAATACCGGGCCGGTTGCGAAAAAACCAAGGCCGAAATAGCGATTGCGATGGTGTTTTTTAATGAACCAGTCCACACGCTGCCTGCACGGCGGTCAATAAACTCCCCGATCGAATCAACCGCTCGACCGCATCCAGGTCGCGGTGTAACGTGCGATCTCTTCCGAGGGGCCGGACATGCTCGCGGATATGGCAAAAAGCGGCGTGGGCGCCCTTGCCGGCTGTTAACGGCAAATGGAACTCCAGTCCCTGGGCGGCGCATAACAATTCGCTGGCGAGAATTCGCGTTGTGTTGGTGACAATAGCACGGCATTTGCGAGATGCCGTGGTGCTCATCGAAACATGATCTTCCCGGTTCGCCGATGTGGGAATGGAGTCGACGCTGGCGGGATAGGCCATCGCCTTGTTTTCGGAGACGAGAGCGGCGGCCAGCACCTGCACCAACATCATTCCCGAATTCAGACCCGGATGGGGCGTCAGAAAGCCCGGCAAGCCGCTGAGATCGGGGTTAACCAAATTCTCCACGCGCCGTTCACTGATGCTGCCCAGGTCGGTGAGCGCCGCGGCCAGCAGGTCCGCGGCCAGGGCGATGGGTTGGCCATGGAAATTACCTCCCGAGATTATTTCGTCCGTCTCCGCAAATACCAGCGGATTGTCCGTCGCCGAGTTCATTTCGCACTCGACTACTTGCTGTACATGCGTAAGCGCATCGCGAAAGGTGCCGTGAACCTGGGGCATGCAGCGCAGGCTATAAGCATCCTGCACCTTGCTGCAGTCGGCGTGTGACGGCATGATTTGGCTCTCTTCGAGCAACCTGCGTAAATTGCGGGCAGAGGCGACTTGCCCCGGATGGGGCCGAAGGTCTTGAATGCGTTCATCGAACGGGCGCAAGGAACTCTTGGTGGCTTCCACCGTCATGGCCCCGGCGATGTCGGCGATTTTGGCCAGGTGCCTGGCCCGCACGGTGGCGTCCGTAAGAACCGCCGTACTGATCTGGGTACCGTTGATGAGAGACAAGCCCTCCTTGGCGAGCGGGCGATGCGGTTTCAGCCGAACCCGGCGCAAAGCTGCCCGGCCGCTGAACGGTTTGGAACCGATGCGGGACGAGCTTTTCCCCGATCCGGGTTTGGTGACAAACGCGTGGCCTTCTCCCATGACCACCAAAGCTAGATGAGCCAAGGGCGCCAAGTCGCCGCTGGCGCCGACGCTGCCCTGCTCCGGAATCGCCGGCATGACCCCGCGATTGTACATTTCGAGCAGCGTTTCCACCAATTCCGCGGTCACGCCGGAGAACCCTTTTGCCAGGGATTGAATGCGCAAAGCCAGGGCCAGCCGACTTACACCGATACTGAAAAGGGGGCCCATGCCGACCGCGTGGCTGCGCAGAAGGTTTTCCTGTAAGGCCAGGACTTCTTCCTGCGGGATGCGCTCATTGGAAAGCTTGCCGAACCCGGTGTTCACGCCATAGATGGTGGCGCCGCCGGCCATCAGATTCTCCAGGCACTCGCGCGAGCGCTCGAGGCGTTTGCGGGCGGTCGGGGCCAGGCTCAACCGTTCGACCGCGCCGTGCAAAATGGCTTCCGCATGATCGAGAGTCAATCCTTCGCCAGTGAGTTCGAGGCAAGATTCGTGAACGGTTTTCAAGGCAATGGTTCCGAATTAAGGGACTTGCCGGCGATGTCCCGGCGAAAGAAGGCACCGGAAAATTGAATGCAAGCGACTGCTTCGTAGGCGTTGCGTTGGGCATCGGCCAGCGTTTCTCCCAGGGCGGTGACAGACAAAACGCGCCCGCCATCGGTCAACACCAGGCCGTTTTCCAGTTTGGTCCCGGCATGAAAAACTTTAACATCAGGAAGCGCGGCGGCTTCAGCCAATCCCGAAATCACTTTGCCTTTCGGATAGGATCCGGGATAACCCTGGCTGGCCATGACAACGCACACGGCGGGGCGCGGATCCCATTGCAAACCGTCTTCCGAGAATTCATCCAGCGTGCCGTCCACGACTGCTTCCAGCAGATCCAACAAGTCAGTTCGCAAGCGCATCAGCAGTGGTTGTGTTTCGGGGTCGCCGAAGCGGCAATTGAATTCCAGAACGCGCGGTCCCTGATTCGTGGCCATGATGCCGGCGTACAGAACGCCGCGAAACGGCCGGCGGCTCCGCTTCATCGCATGCACGGTCGGCACCAGGATGGACTGCTCGATCTGTTGGACCAATTCGCCCGTGCCCAGGGGAGCGGGACAATAAGCACCCATGCCTCCGGTATTCGGGCCAGTGTTGTTGTCGAAGGCGGCCTTATGGTCTTGTGTCGGCGGCAAGGCGACAAGCGCCCGGCCCGAAACGAGAGCAAGAATGCTGAGTTCTTGACCTTCGAGGCGCTTCTCGATGATTACCTGGCGTCCGGCGGCGCGACCGAACTCCTCCCGGACCATGATGCGATCGACGGCTGCCAGGGCTTCGTCGGTTGTGGCACAAACAATGACACCTTTGCCGGCGGCCAGCCCGTCGGCCTTGACCACCACCGGGTATTCGCGCGTCTCGATATAACGGCGGGCCGGATCCGGATGATCGCAAACGCGGAACTCGGCCGTCGGCACATCGGCGTGGCGCATGAGCTGTTTCGCGAATGCCTTGCTCGCTTCGAGCCGGGCAGCTTCTTTCGACGGTCCGAAAATCCGCAACCCCGCCTTTTGGAATTCATCCACAATTCCCAGGGCAAGTGGTTCTTCGGGCCCAACCACCGTCAGCCCGATATCTTCCTTTTTGGCAACGCGGATTAATGAAGAAAAATCGCTGGTTTCCAGAGCAACATTGCATCCATCCACGGCGGTGCCGGCGTTTCCCGGCGCGCAATATACTTGTTCCACTCGCGGCGATTGCTTGAGTTTCCACACCAGGGCATGCTCGCGGCCGCCCTTGCCAATCACGAGCACCTTCATCGACCGCTCCTTCAACCGGAAATCACGCGGCTATTGTATGAATAGGGGTCCGGAATTACGGATCAGAAGTGAGAGGTATGCAGTCCTATCGCACAGCGAGAGCGCTACAAACTGATACCTAACCGCTGACCGCTATTTTTGCGGTATGGCCGTTGGAACTGGCGTTTTCCTGGGTAGGGGGAAGGTATTCGCGAAGTTTCTCGGCGCCCAGGCGGTGGCAGTAATCACCAAAGGTTTCGCCGATAACGCGCTCGTTTTTGAAGTGCTCCAGAATCGGCCGCAGGACGGGGAGAATTTCGGCGAAGGGGACCAGATCCCGCAGCATGAAATTGAGCCGGGTTCCTAGAATGTGACCGCCGACAAAGATCGTATACTTGTCGCCGCTGCGCCCCACCAGTCCAATATCGCTCTGGTAAGGCCGGGCGCACCCGTTGGGGCAGCCGGTCATGCGGACGCAGAGTTTTTCCTCCTCCAGCCCCAACCGTTTGAGCTCGGTTTCGAATAGATCAATCAACGGCGGCAATACGCGTTCCGATTCGGTGAGCGCCAGGCCGCACGTGGGGATGGCGGGGCAGGCCAGGCTGTAACGCTGAACATTGGAAAGTTGATCGGGACGCAAAATTCCGAAATCGGCCAAGGTGGATTCGATGGCCGACCTGGCGGAAGGCTCGAGATCGCACAAAAGAATGTCCTGCATGGGGGTGATGCGGAGAGCGGGCTGCAAGCGCTCGACCAGGGCCCGCAAGCCGGAGCGCAACCGCATAGTGCCTTCATCCTTCACGCGGCCGTTTTCAATGCTGAGGCCATAGTACCATTTACCGTTGCCTTGCGAATGCCAGCCGTGATGAGGATCGAAGCCGTGAACTTGCATCGGCCTGGGCGGAATCAAGGCGCCGCCCATGTAATCCGCGAGGACTTGCCGGAATTGATCGACGCCCCAGTCATGCACCAGGTACTTGATCCGGGCGCGTTTGCGATCGGCCCGGTTGCCGTGGTCCCGGAACAACTTGACTACGGCTTCCGCGACGGTAACCACTTCCTTGGCCGGCACATAACAGATCATTTGACCCAGGTGCGGAAAGGTATTTTCGTTACCGTGGGTCATGCCCATGCCGCCGCCGACCAGGACGTTGCAGCCGAGAATGTCGCCGTTCTCCACCACGGCCAAGAGGCCGAGGTCCTGGGCGTAGACATCGATGCAGTTGTCCTCCGGCAGGGCCAGGCCCATCTTGAATTTGCGAGGCAGGTACACCTTGCCATAAATCGGTTCCGGATCGTGTGTGCCGTTGGCTGAACCAGCATTATTTCCGGGCTCCTCACGCACAAGTTGGCCGTTCAACCATATTTCGTGGTATGCCTGCGTCCGGGGCGCAAAGTGAGCGGCCAGGCTGGCGGCGGTGTGTTGAAGCTGCGCGTGAACGCCGTGCTGGAAATGCGGTGCCGGGCATGCCATGACGTTTCGGTTGACATCGCCGCAAGCCCCCAGCGTGGTCAGCAAGCAGTTATTGATGCCTGCAATCGTATCCTGGAGATTGCTTTTCAACACACCGTGTAGTTGAATTCCCTGCCGACTCGTGAAGCGCAGGGTTCCATTGGCATAAGTGCGGGCAAGGTCATCGACGGCAAGGTATTGTCGAGCGGTCAGTCGGCCGCCGGGAATTTTGCATCGGACCATGAACATGTAGTGTTTGCCGAGGCCCTCCTTGCGCCGCGTCTTGCGCGCATCGCGGTCTTCCTGCTGATACGTACCGTGAAACTTGAGAAGCTGCTTGTTGGCGTCCGTGAAATGATCATCCCGGGAACCGAGTTCTTCTGCGATGGTTCCCCGGAGCTGACGGCTTGCCTCTTTGACGCCTTCCACCGCCGAGCGCTTGGGCGGAGTTTCGTGCCGCGCGGCCTCCTTTGACTTCGGTGCGGTCTCGACTTCCGTATCCATGCGTCTTCCTTATCTGCCAACAGAAAAAATCATCACTAAATTGATAAACTTATGTAAGTATAGGCAGTCTGGGTATGAAAGTCCAGGGATTTTGCCGTTTCTACTCTTTCTATCGGGTTAAAGTCCCTCTTGGTTTTACCCGAAACGAGAGTTAGGCCCGCAATCGGGAGTCGCAGCGGGAAGCAAACGTTTGAGGCCCGAGAATTGGTCCAGATTGTTACCGATACAACTCTGAATATGGGATTCCTCACGTTCCTCCACGAAGCGACTGGTTACGTGGGTGGTTACCTTGTCACCAACGCGCGGGGTCGGCCGCTGGAATTTCGGCTAAGTACGGCGGTTCAGCCCAATCGAGTGCAGCAAATCCTCTATGGCCGGACCATGCACGCGTACATTTACGCCGACCTCATCGGCAAAGCCCTCGTGGACAAAGCCAGTGCGTCAGTGCAGCTTATTCTGACCGATTGTCTCCCGGCGCTGGACATACGACTGTCACTGAATGTGCCGGTTGTCTGGTTGTCGTCCCCGGAAGAATCGCCGGAAACGCAGACTCATTCGCAGTTACCCAAAATGCGTGATGCCGTTGCGGAAAAACGTCCGATCCTTTGTCACCCACGCTACTCGGATGACGCCGCAACTATCCGCGCAGCCCTTGACAGGCTCGACGGCAAGATCGATTTGACCGAACCATTTACGCGCATCCGCGACGCCATCGGCGAAGCGCGCAAGATGGGAATCGTCAATGGTTAATGTTCCCCTCTTGAATCCTCCGGAAATCCTTGTCCTAACTCGAATGAACCGGGGTCTGGCGCTGAAGGTCCGAGAAGCTCGGATGTTGAACGATGCGCCCTGGGTTCGGTCGTTGGGAAAATTGGGACTGGAAGTTTCCACCGAAGGTTGGCGTTTCCCTACACCTCCAGATGAACGCGGTGTAATTGGCAAGGCTACGGCGGTTGCACCGGCCAAACGGGATGAGGCTTTGGCCAAACAGGCTCCCAAAACCAAATCGGCAGAGAAATACACGCGCCTGCGTCCCCCGGCGGATGCCGTGGTTTTCAAGGAACGGCTCCTCTATTTGCTGCAACCGCCGTTGGAGCCTCTGTTAGCCGGCCGGCAACTGCGTTTGGCGTGCAAGCCTTACCCGTACCAATTGGAGGGGATCGCCTTTCTCATGCCCCGGCATGCAGCGCTCTTGGCCGATGAAATGGGGCTGGGCAAAACCATGCAGGCCATTTTGTCGTTGCGGTTATTGTTTCACGCCGGCCTGATTCGCAATGCCTTGCTGGTCTGCCCGAAGGCGCTCGTCAGTAACTGGGCGCGGGAATTTCGCTTGTGGGCCGAGGACCTTCCCTTTGAAGTAATCGGTGGCAATACACAAACGAGGCGAGCCGGCTGGCTGGTTTCCAATTGTGCACTCAAGATTGTCAATTACGAACTCCTGACGCGTGATACCCGATGGGTGGCCGATGCCCGGGTTTCTTTCGATGTCGTCGTTCTGGACGAGGCGCAGCGGATCAAGAACCGGGACGCCAAGATTGCCCGGGCGGTGCGCAGCATTCGCCGGCAACGGAGCTGGGCCTTGACCGGCACTCCCATCGAAAATCGGCCGGAAGACCTGATCAATATCTTTGCGTTCATCGATCCGGAGCGCATTCCGGCGGAAACCCCCGTGAAACGCCTGCCGCAATGGACCGGCGACTCCATTCTGCGCCGAACCAAGGAAGAAGTCCTTGCCGACCTTCCCCCGAAGAGCATTCGCGATACTTTCCTTGACCTGACTGCGGCCCAGCGGACTGCCTACGAAAAAGCGGAGATGGAAGGCGTCGTCTTTCTCAATGCCCTCGGCGACACCATCACCATCCACCACGTCTTTGAACTGGTCATGCGGCTCAAGCAGATTTGCAACTTCGATCCGCTGACACGGCAGAGTGCCAAGCTGGAGCAGTTGCAGGCGGATCTGCAGGAGGTGGCCGAGAGCGGCCGCAAGGCGATTGTATTTTCGCAGTGGGTGGAACCGCTCGAATACCTTGCGAAGGTCTTGCAAGACCTGGGGCCGCTGCTATTTCACGGCAAGGTTCCCCTCCGGCAGCGGCACGCCGTCCTGGAACGCTTTCAGCGAGATGCCGCCAGCCACGTGTTGTTGATGAGCTACGGCACGGGCAGCGTGGGATTGAACTTGCAGTTTGCTAACTACGTGTTCTTGTTCGACCGCTGGTGGAACCCGGCCGTCGAAGATCAAGCGATTAACCGAGCCCACCGGATCGGCCAGCGCAATCCCGTGATTGTCACCCGGTTTGTCATGCAAAACACCATCGAAGAACGGATCGCCGAGATTTTGGCGAACAAGCGGCAATTGTTCCACGAGTTGATCGAGCAGAACGGACCGCCGCCAACCTTGGGCCGGACGGAGGAAGAAATCTTCAGCCTGTTTGATATTCAGGCCCGGCCCAAACGGGCGGCTTAGGCCGAAAAGACATGGGCAAGCGCGAGTGTCATTTTCCATACACAAGCTGTCACTGAGCTCATTTTTGCTCTGAAAAACACGTACTATTTTCAATTTCATTCGACCTTGCTGTCATACCCCCGGCACTTTCGTTGACAGTTTTCACCAAAGAAAAAGCCGATTTTCGCGCTTGCGTTTTACGCATTTAATTGACGCCACTGTATCGGAATGCTTTTGCGCCGCATCCTCCTTTCTTCAAAATGACACAATTTCTCAAAAAAGCAGCCATTTTTTAATTTTCCGTTTCACCGTTCATTTACAACAACCATTCAAGCTGCTGCCTTTTCCGCCTTGAAAATCACCGGTTCCATGTAATACGTTTCGGAAGCATTGTTCGATGTGAACCCCTGCCGGTAATCCGGCAAGACGCCGATTTGGGCCTTCGCAAAGCCGGCGGCGCGGAGATCTTCCAACAAGCGCCAGCCAAAAGTTTGAAAGACGAGACTTCCGGCATCGTCGATCGGATTGCCATGGATTTCCGGTGGACTGTAATGCGAGATTTCCCCATTTTCTTTTATAACCGCGTGAATATTGTGGTGATGCTGCCGGTGGTAAAACGGGACCGAAAAAATCGTGCAGCCTCCGGGCGCCAAGATGCGCAGGATTTCACAGAGAACCTCCCGGTAATGCACAACGTGCTCCAGCACATCGCCGTGGACAACGATGTCGAAATAGTTGTCCGGAAAGGAAGTTCGCTGCAGATCCTGGTGCATGATTGTTTTTCGGGATCGGCGGTGGTAGCGAATTTCTCCGGAAGCAAGTGCGGGACTCAGGTATTCACTCCCCGCGAGGTCCGGGATGCGCCGGGCCAGTCTAGCAAAAAAGCGCGTGATGCGCTCCGCAACATAGATTCGCCGGCACGCCAGGCCGGCCGGACCGCAACAGTGATCCTCGATTCCCTTATAAATTAGCCGGAGCCGATTCCCGAGCCCGCACAAGCAGCAGACCATGCCTTCACGGAGATTTGGCCCTTCATCCATGTAAAGGCCCATATTCACCTGGAATGCCACGCCGCGGCGGCAGTAGGCGCAAAATCCCCGCTGGTATTTCCGCGAGCACATGCGCCGTTCACTTGCCCGGCGTTGCGCTGTGCCGGGATCGACAAATGCCCGGTAATCGGCCGCGTTGTCAAACCAATGGAAGGCCGGCAAATCTGGAGGATAGGGAACGGGAAACAGGTAGCACTGGCAGGCCTCGACCGCCCGGCGAACCGCAATGCGGGAAAGCGCGGCCTTCATCCACACTTTTCTCTTAATTGCGCGAATCATTTTTTCGCAGGACCACCAGATCCTGATCGCCGACAAAGCCGGGAAAAATCTTGAGGATTTGAAAATGCTTCGACCAGTGCCGGCGAATGTAGGCGGTCGTGTGAAACGTATTGCGATAGGAATCTTTCCCCGGCAGGTTGGGATCTTGGATGGCATAAGGGGCGCCCAAAATACCGTTTTGCTTGCGCAGCACGAGCTGTTGTGGATCCAGGTTCATCATGCAAATTGTGGCATCGCCGTGAAAAGTCAAAAGCAGAATTGCGCCCGGTTTGGCAAGCCGGTGCAATTCCTCCAGCCATTGAAACTGCGGCCATTCCGGCAGATGGGTAAAAACGGAAACGCCGATCAGCAGATCGAACGAAGCCGGAAGAAGGGAAGTAGGCGGCAGCAACGGAATATCGTGAAACTCGGCCAGAGGCAATTGCTCCCGGCACCACTGCACATTGTCCTTGTCGACATCAACGCCCGTAACGGTTCCGGGCGCCAGCGCGGCAAGATAGCGCGTGACCCGGCCACAGCCGCAACCCCAGTCGAGAATGGACGGAAAATCGGCGAGATCCTTACCGGTAGTAGTTTGCAGGGCAGCCCGAAGCCGCATGCAAACCGTCGAACCGACGACCCGGAAATTGTCCTCCAGCACATTGCCGTGAACCCTGCGGCGCTGCGCCGGGCTCGGCAAGATCTCATTTGCCCGCGGATAGAAGTAGTAATAAGGACAGTCGTTTGGGAAGAAGGGCTTGCCGGTCTTCCGATCGCGGCAGCGAATTGTCACCAGTTCTTCGCATTGATTCCAGGGTGCCCGGCACACAAAACCGCTTTCCGAAGCGCCCGCCAGATAGTGAAAAACGCTGCCCACGTCCGGCCGGGCCACGGGAAACTTTATTTGCGCGAAGGGCTCACCGTTCCAGGTAAAATCGAACCGGGCTCTCCGTTCGGGCGGAACCAGGACCCACCCTCCCACTTCGAGCTCCTTGCCGGAAATCTTGAGGGTTTCCACGCACCATCTCTGGCCCACCGCTTGCCAAATTCGCAATAATTCCGGCGTGCGCGGGGATAAAAACTTCCGCAGCCAGGCCAGATTACTTCTTGATGCCCAATTGCTTAATAGCGCTTTCGCACCCATGCGGCGTCCTTTCCAATGACTAGGCAGCGCGGGAAGAAATTCCGGCGGTCGTTTCGCCCGGGCCGGCTTCCATGAATTCCTTGATTCGGGCCATAAATGTTTCATTGAAGCACTGCTTCCAATCGGTGCTCCATTGCACTCGGGCGCCGCGCGCCCGCGCTTCGTAATCGCCGATATGTTCCACGGCCCACTGGAGTCCTTGCCGAATGCCATCGATGGTCGGCGCCACGGGAATCAGGTTCGAGGAAACTGCTTGCAAAAGAGGGGCGGTTTTGTTGCCCCAGGTGTTGGTCACGGTCCACATGCCGGCCGAGGCCATTTCGATGGGAACCAGGCTGGGGTGCGGTGTGAACATCAGACTGAGTCCCAAATCGTGGTCGCGGAGCAGTTCCTTGTACGTTTCCTGGTTTTGTCGCGGCAGGACTTTCATGGCAAACCCATTGGGCAAGATAATCTTTCCGGGCGTCTCCAGGGTACCGATGCCGAAAAATTCCCAGTCCCTGGAAAAGTGCCCCGAGCGAATGGCGGCCTCCAGGCCCAATAGACCCAGTTCAAACATGTTGCGCGAGGCGTGCTCTTCCGGGCGCGCGTAGTACAACAGCTTTTTGCCGGTGCGCCCCGCCAGGTCGCCGGCCTCGATCTTGCTGACGGCCGTGATCGTGTTCTGAAAAGAAATGGAATGCTTTTCGCCCTCCTCCGGGCTGCGCGCGAAAACACCGATGCGGTTCTGGCGGAAATAATCGCGGAGGAACTCCGTCGAGAACAGCGCATCATGCGGAAAAGTGTATGTCTGCTCCGCCATGGCGGCGTAGGTGTTCATGGGGAACGTAAAGGGTTCAAATTCCTGAATCAAATAGAGGAATTTCTTCCGGTTCACCTTCGCCAGGGCCTGGTTGGCAATGTGAGCTGTCCACCACGTGCTGGCGAGCAGGACATCATCCGGATGCATTTCGATCTGGCGGGAACGGGGGAAGCCTTCGGCCACTTCCACCTGCTCCAGGAGCTTGCTCAAGCCCGGGTAATTGAGGAGCTCGTGCCGCCAAAAGGCGGGTTGCACATGCGTTGGGTCGACGGTAATCAACCGGACCCGGTAACCCTTTTCCGCGAGGCAGCGGGCCAGATTGAACTTGGTGATGTAACCGCCGAAAACCACACTGAAGTCAATCGTCGGAATCAGGAAATTCAGGCGAAGCGGTGCTGCGGCAGTCACCTTGATGGACAGGGGCGCGATCTTTTGTTGCAGGTATTCGGCCCGCGCGATGCCGCTGGACAGGGGATCGGGATCGACACGGCCGGCGGCCGGCACTTCACTCGACTTCGGATTGGCAACTACAGGCGGTGCAACGTGTTTGCCGTGCCAGCGCGGCGACCACAACCGCCACCACGCCATCTTGCTATTGCAAAACCTCCACCACAGTCCTTTGATCATGAGTTTGTCCGCCCCCATCGTGACGCTCTTGGGCCTTGATTCGAGTATGCTGCGCGCCCACAGCCAGCCGAGAGAACGACTTACCGACTGGAGATGGGCGACGCGCAGCAAGGCTTTTTGTTTTTCAGGCGTTATTTTCGGCAGGCAGCGCAGGACCAGCGCCCGCGCCAGGATTTCAATCCGCAGCAGATGGCTGAAATACAGGAACTTGGCATCCGCATGGAACTGCGAGCAGCGCTTCTTTATTTGCAAGAGTAGAATCATCCGCAAAAATCGCAACGGCGCCGGTAAGCGGACCCGCGGAATTTTGGGCGCATGGCCGATGACGTTTTGCGGATGCTGCACGTAATCATAAAGAGGCCGGTCGATGTACTTGACGTTCCCAAGAGTCAGCGCCGTGCAGCCGATCCAGTGGTCGTGGTAGGACATGCCGACTCTTTGCGGAAACGGCAACAACGTTTCCAAAAGCGAACGGCGAAACAGCGATGCCGCCCCGGTCACGGTATTGGTCAAGAACATCGAAATCAAATTCCGATAGTTGTTCGACCGGTTCGTCCAGTACGTGTTATGAATGATTTCTCCCTGATGATCGACAATTTTCATGTCGCTGTAAACCAGTGTCGTGTCGTCGTCAAACTCGGCCAGGAGCGTGGCCAGCTTGTCCGAGTGCCAGTAGTCGTCCTGGTCGGAGAGGGCGATGTATTGTACTTCCGGCGGAACCAGCGTCAGGCACCGTTCAAAGTTGTGATAGAAGCCGAGTTTACAGACGTTTTGGTGCAGGTAAAAACGCGGATCATCCCCCACGACGTTCTTAATTTGTTTGAACACCGCGGGTGGAGAACCATCATCGCAGATGATGCAGATCCAATCCTTGTAAGTTTGATCCTTGATCGACTGGACCTGGCGCGTGAACAGGTCCAGCGGCGGAAAATAGGTGGTCATGCAGATGGCGATCGTGGCTTCGCCGGGTGCCTCGGCGAATTCCCGGCGGGTCGGCGGCAAGTGATCGTCGACGAGCGCGATGTCGCCGCACGATTTCATGCAGTATTCGCCGTTGCGCAGCCGGGCCCGGATGGCCAGGTGCAGGGACGTCCGGCCCGGGCATTCTGGCACCGAAACCAGGACGCTGAAGCCGCTGAATAAACTGTGGCCGCGCGGATCCAGGTCCGGGTGGTCCCGGTGATACACCTCTTTGCAGGCCAGGGAGGTTACTCGCACGGCATGCGCTTTGCCGTTCGCCAGGAGTTCCAGCTTGGCAATGCGCTGCGCGGGATGATAGCACGATCCTGTCAGGTAGAGGACGTTTCCCTTGCCCACACACCATTGTTCGGGGAGTGGGTCGAGGACGACGCGCAGGTCCTGAGCCGGGCCCTTCCCCCGCCAGTGCCACACGGCCAGTTGCACCCTTCGGCCGATCTTGTGCAAAACACCCTTGAACCCCTTTTCCTTCCACAAGCGCAATGCTTTCCCGAGCAACCGAAGCCCCATTTACATCTCCGGCAGAGTTATTAGTTACTAGTTATTAGTTATTCGTGGCCTTTCGAAAGTTGGCGCTAACCAAAGAGCAATCACGAATGACTAATGACCAAAAACTAATAACTAATAACTAATAACTAATGACCAAAGAAAGAGGAACTACCGGCGCCTCGTTTGAATTTGGTCCTTTGCGAAGGCATGGGAATCTGGGTAATTCATCTACGTTTCATTCGGGTTCTGAACTTGACGTGAGGAACTTTTGTCTTTATCCCTTTGGGGCTGTAGCTGAGTTCGTGAGAACTCAGCATGCTCCGATCTGAATTCTCACGAATTCAGCTACGAAACCTGCAAAGGAAGATAGCATGGTTCAGGACGAATTGGTCCCCCCGGAAGAACTGTACTATAAAGGCGATGGGGATTTTGCATGGGTCGGCAATGAGTTCCTCGGTTTTTTTCGGGAACTGGGGAAATTGCAACCGCACGAAAAAGTCCTGGACGTGGGCTGCGGCGTCGGCCGGATGGCCGTGCCGTTAACCGGCTATTTGAATGCGCAAGGGAGTTACGACGGCTTTGACATCGCCAAGCCAGGCATCGACTGGTGCCGGGATAAAATCACGCCGCGCTTTCCGAATTTTCGGTTTCACCTGGTCGATTTATACAACAAGTTCTACAACCCCCGCGGAACGATGCAGCCATCTCGATTCAAGTTCCCCTTCCCGGACCAGACCTTTGATTTCATTTTTCTGACTTCGGTATTCACGCACATGTTCACTCGGGACATGGAGAACTACACTCAGGAGATTTGCCGGACGCTGAAGATGGGCGGCCGGTGCCTGATCACGTTTTTCCTTTTGAACCGGGAATCCGCGCGCCTGGTTCAGGAAGCCAAAACCACGATTGCTTTCCAGTTCGCCATGGGATCTTGCTATTCGAACCAGACCGAAATTCCGGAAGCGGTGGTCGGCCACGATGAGTCTTCCGTCGCGAAATTGTTCGACAAAATGGGCCTCGAGATCCAGCAGCCGATTCACTACGGAAACTGGTGCGCGCGGCCGAAATTTTTATCGTACCAGGATATCGTCGTCGCCCGCAAAACGCAGACTATCCCTCGGACACTGCCCCTGCTCCGGCTTTTGCAGCTAGCTCCCCCGCCGCGGAAATTTCGACCCGTTCGAAATTGGAAGAAGCTTTACAAGATACCGGCCTGAAAAGCACATCGACTATTTAACCGTATCTCACGCGAACTTACGCCCGCGGGCGTCCACGCAAACTATTCGCGCGGAACAACTTAACGCGCCTTTTGCCGCCGTATCTCACACTTGCGTGAGACACGACTCCGCACTTCAATGGATACGACATGCCAGCGAAGCCCGCGCGGATTGATCGGCGACCCGGCTTTTTTCGGCCTATGAGTGTCGTGCTCTTCGCTTTGACCGTAAAGATCTGTAAACAACTTTTCCAAAAGCAAAAGCGTAACCAGGCAAGAAGTTTAGACGCCGATGGTTTTGTTTAGCAGAGGTGTCGCTGCCCGGAAACAAAGAAAATGAAATACGGGCGAGCGTGACAACAGAGCCTCAACGAGACGAAAAAACGCGCACAGTATCAAGGGTTAAGGTAAGGAAGTTTATGCCAAGAGATACTTACTGTTGGCTCGAAATCTCTTTTGATGCCAAAAAATGTGATCGCTTTGACTGGACTCCCCACTCCTCCTTTCCAAAGTGATCGGACTTGCGATATGTCCAAGGGAAGATCACTAACCAAGAATCCACTTGCGGCATTTCTCCACACCAGCCGATAGGTCTTTCGAATACCGTTTTGGTATTCCACCATCATTTCGGGAGCATAATTCTTGAAGAAGTAGTCTCTCATGGCACCGACAGCACGCAGCTTGAAACGAGCTTGAAGAAGGATTAAATTCTTAGAGCTGCTGGGGAGGTCGAATCGTTCCCCCAGATGAATAACCTTTTCGCCCAGGAATTGGGGTTGGCCCACTCGCGCGCTTTGTCGACGGCGCAGAAGAAACATGTCTTCGAATTGATTTTCGCAATTAAAAACGGGTGCCGACCCGGCACAGTCCTCTTCGATATCGTACCACCGGAAAAGTTCCAGCCACGTTAAAGGATCTGTCGTGAAAGGGTGTTGGTTGTCTATGGCTTGGTGAGAGTAGAGAACAAAACTAGGGCTTTCCTGGGAGCGAGAATAGTGGGCCGCATTGGCTCTATCGAGCTCTGGAGTATAGGCGATATAAGATTGAAAAACAAAACGCGGCTTCCAATTTAAGTCATTTGCAACCGGAATGGAGATCTCCCATGGATATGCATCGACCGCCTGATTTCCTATTTTGATCAAGATGTTAGTGGGCAGTTTTTGTCTCTTCAGAAATTCCGCATCCTGCTTGGCAATCGATTCCCTGATCACTGACCAATTGCTGACGGCTTCGATGCGCATCCAGCCATTCTTAATCGGGTTCGAAAATGTATTCCCTATCGACAGATACCAAGCAATTGAGATCATCAATATGGGCAGTAGCATTGCCGTCAAGAGAATTCTTTGACGTGGCTCCCTCGCGAGCAGCAGCAGAAAACTGGCTATGACGGGAGTGGCAATAAAGAAATCGTCTGCGTGGAATCGGTCATAGCGAACAAATCCTCCCTTAAACAAAACAAAAAGAGAAGGCAGAACGAGCAATATAAAAGTCAAATAGCGCCGGTTAGATCGGGTACCCCAAATAATAACGCAACTAAGGATTGCGACCTGAACAATGCATAACGCCAAACCCAACGAATGGTCGAAATATTCCACACTCATTTGCGAGGAGTAACCCCTGGCAATAACAAACGAAAACCGAATATAGTCGATGAGCGCCGCGGGGGGGCCGCCAAATTGAAGAAAAAGGCCGACCAGGGATAAAAGGAACACACAAGCAACTATTCCCACGCGAAGGAAGGTTTCCTTCGTGCGTCGGAATGCCAGCATTATTGAAACCCAGCTTCCCAAGGAAGCGACACAGGCGATGCCAATATTGAATTTGACCAATAACGCCAAACCAGCCAATGCAGCCGCCGGACTGGCCCACAAGACTGATTGTTTCAAGTGACTTGTTACCAGAAACCCGAGTACTGCGATTAAGAGCTGAATTTGTACAGAATAAAAAAACCGATTTCCAAGTGCCGTAAGGACCAAAATAACGACGATCTGGAAGCTGGCGCTCCAGGGAGTTCGAATATGGTGGGCGGTCCACACAATGGCAAACAAAAAAATGCAATAAATCAAGAGGCGGAAAAAAATGGCCACAGCCACGTTGTTCGCGATATCAACTGGACAATCAACGAACCCTAACGGACCATAAGTAAAGACAATCTCTTTTCCATGGACCATTCGTAGTGCCGAGCATTGGTTGATTCCTGTTATCCAGGAGTGGTCGAGTCCGTTATCTCGGAGAAACGGGAATAAATAGGGAAATGTGCAGATGGCCAAAGCAAAAAAAGGGACCAGCTTGGAAACGGATTCAAAGATTATTCTGCAATGTCGAAGAGTATTCCGATTCCAGAACTTTTCGTGGCCCACGTCCGAAGAGTTAAAAAGAGAGCTGGTCCGCACTCAATCCCTCCGTTTTAACTCCTGGTTCCCAAACTCTGTTTGGGAACTTTGCTTTCGGAAACTCCGTTTCGTGGGGGCGAGTTTCTGACTAGTGACTATCCAGTACACTGCCGCTAATCCTGCGTCGCTGCTTTCGCCATTTTCGTTTTCGGCGGCCGGTCCATCGATTTGAAAATTCCGAGCTTCGCTCGGCTCATGGTTTCCATGCCGGAAGCCAACAGGTTCAAATCATAAGTAAACAAATAAGAGTATTTCTGCGCCAGTTGCTGCGGCGTAAAACCGGCGTGGACATCATGCCGGAGAGTTTTGAACGATTCCTTGGCGAATTTGGCGGAAGAAATTCCCGAACTCGCGTTCAGACCCAGCAAACTACAGACCAGAATAAACAGCGCTGTCTGGAACACAAACCGGTACGTTTTCGAGCCAAGAATCTCCCAGATAAAATAACTACAGCAAAGTGCCGGGACTGTAAGGACTGCATACCGAGCCGCGAAACCGGCGTGCCGCCAATAACCGGCCCGCCCCCAGCCGATTACGCCGATCAGAACAACAAAAGATAGGGCATATAGGATAAGACCTGCGCTGCGAAACCTTTCTTGAGGGCTCTGCCAGAAAATAAACAATAAAGGCGCGGTCGTTATCAGAATAAGGCCAATTACAACGAACCCGGACACGGGCCACAAAGAAATGACGGCGGGGCCCGCGCTCATCGTCAAACATTCCAACGCAGTGTTGAAAGCCAGTAACGGCTTGGGATTCAAATTGTGGCTCGGGGGCCTGTGATAGCCGTAAAGATAAAGCCCGACCAGAACCAGTGAACAAAGTCCGGAGAAAATCAAAATGCTTGAGTTCCGTTTGGAACCCGCGTCAGCCAATTTCCAGTTCCGAATTCCCCAAACGATAAACCAAGCAGCCAGCAGCGGTACAAGGAGCAATCCATTGGCCCCACAGAGCGGCAAAAGCAACAGGGCAATGCCGCTGAGGAGTGCCTTCGGGAATGTTATCGACTCCCGGCTTTGGACGATGATGATCAGCAATACTCCCGACAGCACTGCGGAGGAGACCAGTGAAATTTGGAAACTCCAAAGCAAATTATCACTATGTCCGAGATGAAGAAGAGCAATCGGGAAGAACATGTCGCTAAGTTGCAAGTATCCCCGAAGTTTCTTGATAGCCAAAAGCATCGCCAGCGCCAGGAACCCCAGGCATAAAGCATTCAAAAACATTCCCGCCCGATAATCAAAACGCGTTGCTTTCAAAAGAGCCCACGCAATCAATTTCGGTAACGGAATGCGATGCTCATTGTGCTGCTCCCACAGATAGGCGAGATCGAATGGTTTATCCCCGACCAATTGCGGAATATGCATCCATTCATCACAAAAAGGAATGTTGCAGCCGTACATGTGAACAAAGAGCAGGGCAGCGAAAAAGAGAATCCCCCAGGAACACCAAACAAGAATCGTCGCCGTGCGATCATCGTTTGATGGACTTTCGAACGACGCAGCAGAAGCGCTTGATGGGTAGGTTTCCAGCATTCCTTTCCTTGTCCCTGTTTATGAAGGCTTGTTAGCGGATGTTTTCTTATTCGACCCACGATAATTCAAAAATCCATTACAAAATTGAGATTTAAGCCAATCGCGAGAGTGGCTTGGAAAAAGCAGAGGCTTTGAGATGAATTGGGCGCTTTACGAGAATTTCGCTTAATCGATCGGTCCATAGCCATGCCGTTCCGCGAATTGCCTAGATTCGCCGTTCTTCACATTACTCCCGGTCGTCACTCCCTCTTGCAAACCCCCGTCTAAATGTGGATAAAAGTGCACGTCAAACTCGGAGACAATTCCAGGAACCACACAAAGCCATCGACGGCCAGCATCCCATGACCACCGATCCGTTGACCTGGTTGGAACTCTTCCGCTGGTATGACATGGACGAGCATTTTGCCTATGCTGGATTCACGCCCATTACCAGCCCGCAAGATCACGATGAAGACATGTGGCTATTACAGCGCCGGCACACCCCCCGTTTTGGGCAACCGCTTCTCCTGGGAGAAAAGGACCTGCATTTGGGCGAACGCTGGGAAATCCCGACGACATCAGGAGCTTTGCTTCTCCTTCAGGCCGATTTTCGCCTCCGAACGGTGGGGAGCTTGCGGGATGTCTGCTTCAAGAATTATCCCCCCGAAATGATGGTCGAATACCAAAACGGTCTCAAGAAGAATTATCGTTTGGTATGGCGGAATGCCGCGAGTGGCTTTGTCGTCAGTGATCTGCCGACGGATCCATCGCAAATGACAAGCCTTTGGCGCGAGGGCGTTGGAAGTCCGGTTAAAGCCATTACGCTGTATGCCAATGAAAAACGCTTCAAGTCAGTGGTACCGATCCGGTGGCTGAAGGTTCCTTTCATCCACTGATTTCTCGAAACAGTACAGGTCGCCGACCACGTTATGAAGCGGCTGCCAATTGCGAACCAAGGCCGGTAGCAAATGGTTAACCATTGAATTCCCATTTACGTCCTGCCATAATTCTTTGCGAAAGCCGGAGCAGGGACCAGGAACCGTGAATGAGCTTCACTTGCTCGGTGCCTCGATTCCCGCATTCCCGTTGGCAACCGTGAAATCGGACATCCAGAGGACCCATCCATGCGACGTGCCAGCTTTCGACCGCGCCTCGAAATGCTCGAAGATCGCTGCTTGCTAAGCACCGTTACCAACCTGAACGACAGCGGCCCCGGATCGTTGCGCGACGCAATTTTCTCTACTCCGCCGGGAGGCACCGTTGATTTTCAGCCGGGACTTAACGGAACGATCCCGCTCGCAAGCACGCTGCCGATAGCGAAGAACCTGACCATTCGCGGTGAAAGCCAGGACACCCCTCAGGATCCGTTCGGCCCCGGCATCAAGATAAGCGGCAATCAACACTTCCAGGTTTTCAACATCGCGGCCGGCTACACGGTGGTGATTTCCGGGCTGGTCATTGAGAACGGTTTCTCGAACAACGACGGCTACACCGGCGGCAACATTCAAAATGCCGGCGACCTGACCCTCCGCAATTGCTACGTGTATGCCGGCGTGGCTGGTTTCACCTACATCGGCCATCCCCCCGTATTCCATTTCGGCTACGGCGGCGGGATTTACAGCAGCGGCCGATTGACACTTATCGATTCCACCGTTGCGAATAACTTCGTTTTTCCTGGCGCCGGCGCCGGCATTTACGCTACCAACACCATCTCGCTGGTCAATTCGACAGTTACCGGCAATTTTGATATAGGAGGCGGAACCGGCATTGTTCTGGAAGGGGCCACCGCCACCTTTACCAATAGCACGATTGCTTCCAATTCAGGAGAGGACGTTGGCGGCATCATCGTGTCGCATTCCCAATTGACCAGCACTAACTCGACCATCGCCTTTAACCGCACGACCGACAACAGCAGGGCTTCAATAGGCGGCCTTTCTATTCTTGACACCTCCACCGCCACTCTGCGGAATACGATCGTGGCCGCCAATACGCAATCGTCAGGAACTGGGACGCCGGATATTCAAGGCCTGGTCACAGCGGCCGATCACAATCTCATCGGCGATGGTTCCCACACCAATGTGGTCAATGGAGTCGACGGCAACCAGGTCGGCACCGCTGCCGTTCCGATTGATCCCAGGCTGGGCTCCATCGAAAACAATGGCGGCTTTACCTTCACTTGCCGCCCGCTTACCGGCAGTCCGGCCATCGATGCCGGCAATAATGACTTCGCCCCCGGACCATCCGATCAGCGCGGCTTTGCCCGAATCTATGGGGGAACCATCGACATCGGGTCTGTCGAGACTCAAAGAGGCCCTGCGATTTTCGCCATCGGTGGTTCTTCCGGAAGAGTTCAAGTTCGCCGCGTTAGCGACGGGTCTATCATCACCGAGTTCGCTCCTTATGGTCCTTACGGTGGTCCCGTTACCGTCGCGGTGGGAGATCTGGCTGGCGATGGCTTTCCGGACTTGGTTACCGGATCAGCGCAGGGAACAGCTCACGTGAAAATCTTCCGGGGTTCCGTTCTGGTGAACGGCTTCAATCCCGCTGCTCCCGACCGGGCCCTGGGCAACCAGGTGTTTCCTTTCCTCCCGTACCCGGTGGGTGTGAACGTGGCGGTCGGGGATGTCTTCGGCACCGGGACGCCGACGCTGGTGGTGGCTTCCATCTCCGGCAATCCGCATGTCAAAGTTTACGACACGCGCGATCGCAATATCTTTAGCATCGGCCTGGAAAACCACGTGGCGGCGTCGTTCTTCGCCTATGGTTTGAATTTCAACGTCGGCGCGAATATCGCAGTTGGCGACGTCAACCACGACGGCTTTGCCGACATCGTCACCGCGGCCACCGCCGGCAATCCCCACATCAAGGTCTATAGCGGCGAGGCCATCGCCCACGGCACGTTCAGTGCCAATCCCGAAGCTCATGTAATCACCCAGTTCTTTGCCTATGGCCTGAATTTCAACGTGGGCGCGTTCGTGGCCGTGGGTGATACCAATGGCGATGGCTTCGCCGACATCATAACGGGTGCTTCGGTCGGCAATCCGCAGGTAAAAGTGTATGACGGCCAGGCCATCGCCAATGGGACCTTCAACCCGTACAACCCGGATGCCAGCCTGCTGGACCAGTTCTTTGCCTATGATGTGGGGATGAATATCGGCGTTACGGTCGCCGCCGCCGACTTCGATAGCGATGGGGAAGCGGAAATTCTCACCGGCGCCCGCACTCGGCCGCAGTTCCGCGTTTTCCCGGGCGATGCCGGTGGCAACCCTCCCGCTCTCTTTGACGAAACGCTCGCCGGCTTTGCCGGCGGTATTTACGTCGCTGCTTGAGGACCCAGTCAGATTCGTTCGCCGTCGCGCTAATCGATGGCAATCCCCGTCCAAAACGACCAATCCCACCACCCATTGTCTCCCGGTCGATTGGTGGTGATGAATTGCACACTCCCTTTCCGGCCATCCGGCAACGGCACAGCAAGCGCCTGCATGCCACGGTCGCCCGGATTGTGCACGGGATTCAGATGGCGTTCGAACAACACTTGCGGGGGTTCATCTTCGGGAAGAAATTCCACGCGGAACAAGACACCGTCGGTCTGCCCCTCTTGGTATGCCCCGGGTAATATGCCGAATTGCGCGCGAACCCAATGGGCCCCCTCGAGAACGCTGAATACAAGCGCTCCATCCGGTGGGATCAACAGCCCATCTCGGCCTTCGCATGGCACCCGTTGCACGGCCACCGGTGATCTTACTTCGCGAGGATAATTTCGGAAAAACGGGTAGAGCATGGACTGGATTGCCGGCGCATCGCCCCCGCGCCCCAAATCGCTTCGCGCTTCCAGTTTCATCGAAATGGCCGATTTATAGCAGCGCGGATCGCCCGGATCGGCTTGAATGCACAACGAAGCGACCCGGTTCGCGGGACCCGATCCATAGAATTGCAGGACGTCGTACTCATTTACGAGAAGCGGATGTAAGAGAAAGCCGGTCCGGCCCATGTCCGGAATAAATCGAAACGAATGGATCTGGCCTGCCGCAGTGCGCACTCGCAATGTCAACGGCGGCGCTTTATATATGAACCGGCGGAGCTTTCCCAGGGTGGAGTATTGCACGTTCAAATAAACAACCAGCGGCAATGTCCCCGGATCATTGATGACCACTTCCTCGTTGAGATGAAGGGTTTTTTCACAAACGGCCCGCGCCGGCGAATCCTCTTCCTCTGGGGACGTTTGCTTCTTTTGCAAAAGCAAATAGCACTTTTCCATCAACACCGGCCGGTAGTTGCGCAATATTTCCAAAAGTGCCGGGCCGTCTTCCATCATGGGCAGCCGGCCGTCAATCGGTTCCGGCCGCAGGATGACATAATCCGGAGCCCGCGGACCGCGAAAAAACTCGGCATTGGCCGCAAGTAAGTACGGAGTATAAGCCGTGCAACTTTGAAAGACCGGCCTTGGCCGCCAGTTCATGCGGTTGAGCAGCACCAGGCCTTGTTCATAAGAGATAAAGTCTACAGAAGCATCGCCAATGCGCGCCTTGATTTGCGGCAGGGAGTACGTTTCCGCAAGTTTTTCTTCCAATTCCTGCATTTGCCGGCGATAGTCCGGCGGATCGGCGGCAATCGTAATGGTCCTGGCCACGTCCGCGCCGGTTTCCGTTAGTAGTTGCAGCGGATTCCGGGCGTAACCGATATGGTTGTTTTTCAGGACCAATTCCATGTTGGCGGCGCTAAGCACGAAAATGCTTGCAAGGCAAATCCTCCGCACCGGCATCCGCCAGTTCCACTCGGGAAACAACGCCGGCAGCACAAACGGTACGAGCAGCGTAAAGCCGAAAAAACTAAACGCATGATGGTCGTGCCGGACAAAGCCATGTTTCCATTCGAAGAAAAGCGCCAGTGCGATTAGTATCAGCGCCGTCCCATGCCGCAGAACATGTTGGAACGACGCCAACAGGGTCGCGGAACAAATCGCCAAGAGCATAAGAATGAGCCCCGCCTGAATCAGGTCGGTTTGCAGGCCCACAAGAGCCATGCCTTCGGCGTAACCGGACGCAACGTGGAAGCCGCCCCGGACATAAGCGATGAAATGAGCCGGGTTTTGCCCCAGCGCGAGCCACAAAACAATCAAAGAACCGCCAAATCCCGCGAGGAGAAAAAAAGCCTTCGCAAACTGCCGCCGCCACAGGAATTGCAAAGCGTACAAGACCATCCCGATAATCGAAAAAAACAGAAATGTGTTTTTTACCAGCGCCAATACCGCGATGACCAGGATATTAAATGCGAACCCGAATTTCTCACCAACTGCCATCGAAGCCGATTGCTCCCACGAGCCGGAAGCGTGAGCGACAGTAAATCCCGTCCTCGCGAGCATGAGCAAATGCACCAGCAGCACAAAAAAATACAAAATATCCGGCATCGTAAGCGTTTGGTGCGAAAACAAAATGACAACGCCGCAAATCGGGATGCGCGCCCACCATCGGCCCAAAGGCCGCGTCAGCTGTAGCAACGTCCAGGCGAATATGCCTTTGATCGCCAACTCCCAGGCCAACTTGTGCCAGAACAGATCGTCTACGAAGCCGCGCGTCAGGAAATAACCCAAGGGGCCGGTTGTGAAATGGTAATCCGAGCCGATCTGAAAATGGTGCGCCAGGAAGAACCCCAGACCGCTGGACCAGGAATCATCGAGGCCGGTGCTCGCAATGCGGTAATTAAAATCGAGAAGAACCACCCACGTTAGGAATCCCGTCGCGCAAAGAATCAGCTTCTGAGCAGGGGGCGTTAGCCCCCTGAGTGTTCCCTGAACGGACTGCCGGCGGGCAATTGTTTCGTTTGCACTCATGAAGGATAGACGCTAATTTTGCGAGAATGCTCGCTCAACACGACAGATGAAGAGAAAGATTATGATGAAGAGTAAGACTAGGAAGAGGATTAAGAGCAAGATGAAGAGTAAGATTTGGATGTCGCGTGCGGTAAGTCTTACTCTTACTCCTGATCTTTCTCTTAATCCTCTTCCTGATCCTACTCGTCACCTTACTCCTTCTCGCTTGCCGTCGCGCTGGGCGAGAAGTCTCCTAATTTCTTTCATTTTTCTCCACGCCCTCTTCCAGATGGGAGGTGGTTCCATCACCAGGGGTATATCCACCCCCCCGATCGAGTAACCCTGCGACGTGATCAGGTAGCCGAAGATGCGCTCCCAGGCATGCGTCCGTGTCGGTTTGTGATAGTCCTGGAGATCTCCCGGTTCCAGTTCGGCCGCCAGGGCGAGCGGGTCGTGCCGCGCGAAGAATCCCAGGAAGGGCTTCGCTCGGACCCAAAACATGGTACCGGCGATGAAATCGTTTTTCTCGGTACTCAGCTTAAAGCGCCGGCAATACGCATCGATCAATGGTTTATTGTGGCAATAAACCAGATCGGGACGGTTGTCGTCGTTGAACAACCAGTATTTGCAACCGACCATGCCGAGCCGGGGGTCCGCCTGAAACATCCCGGCAATTTTCCGGATCCGCTTTCGCCCCGCCAAAATGCTGAGAAGCAAGGACGTTCGCCAGTTGACGCCGTTTTTCGGATCCTGGTGCAGGGTTTTCTTGCTGTGCATCAGAATCACTGCATCGTAGTTCCGGCCGGTCTTCAAAACCCTGTCGATCAGCCGCAAAAACCCGCCAATGTCGCGTCCGCGATTTTCCGTCTCCTGAACCACGACTTTTCGCATGGGATACCAGAATCGTCGCCGGATCGTTTTTCTGAGTTTCGCGTTATTGGGATTTCCTTCCACCAGGTTGACGAAGAGATCAAACGGCAGGGGAATGTTGCCAATATAGGTGGCAAATTCAAGCCACAAATCCTGGTAATAAAGATGCATCAAAACGGCGAGTCTCATTTTCGCCCCAGGTTTCGTAGCTGAATTCCGGGCTTTGTAGCTGAATTCGCCAGAATTCAGACCGCCCATCGCCAGAATCAGTGCAACGAGGATCGCGACCGAAAACGCGGGTATAGCCTGAGCCGGCCGGAATTTCAAGCCGTACCCGCGATTCGCTTCCGAGCGAGCCCTAATCTTGCTCTCAATCTTGCTCCTAATCTTCTTCCTAATCCTGATCTTTATCTTGTCTTTCTCTTGGTTGTCCCGTTTAGAGAGGAGTCTCCCTACCCTCACCTTGCTTTTTTCACCTCCCTGTGTTACCTCCTGATGCCATTGTGCGGAGATTCCGCGCCGGTAGGAATCACCCAAAACCGGCATATCGCATGGTTCGCAGTCTAGGAAAATCGGGGCAGAGACAGGGACGCGGGAACATGGGCAATTACATTTGGTCGGTTTGGCAATGCCGCTTCTTTTGGATCTCTCTCGTTAAAATGGACTTGCGCACCCGTTATCGCCGTTCCGTTCTCGGGATCGGCTGGTCGTTGTTGCACCCCATCGCGATGACGATCATCATTTGCATCATGTTCAGCCGAATTCTCAAGGTGGACATCGCGGAATATGCTCCCTCTTTACTCGGCGGGTTGGCTTGCTGGAATTACATTCTCTGGTGCGCACTACAAGGGTGTAAATGTTTTTATGAAGGCGAGTCGTACATCCGGCAGTATCCGGCCCCGATGGCGATTTATCCCCTCCGGACGGCCCTGGGCGGTGCTGTTCACTTTCTCTTGGCCCTGATCGTGGTCATCGGCATGACCTGGGCCATGCACGGTTTCGGCAATCTCCTGGCGCTCTTGAGCCTCATACCGGCCCTGGTTCTACTCTTGGTTCTCGGTTGGTCCATGGCGGTCCTCGCCGGCTTCGCCAACGTCTATTTCGCCGACACGCAACATCTTGCGGAGGTAGGGTTTCAGTTATTGTTTTACGCCACGCCGATCATATACACGGAAAAGACGCTCAACGAACACCGGTTGTCCTGGTTGATGGATTACAACCCGATTGTCGTCTTCTTGCGGCTGTTCCGGGAGCCGATCCTGCACGGGCACGTACCTGCCGCGGGCACCTACACGAGCGCCGTTGTCATCGTCACCGTTATGGCAGCCTGGGCGATGCTGACCCTGGTGCAATTGCAACGGCGTTTGATTTTCCACTTGTAAGTCGGCATCCGAAAATGGGTCAGACGCCGTGATTTTAGGGGGGTCTGACCCCTTTTCGGATAGCCCCTGAGAGGATGAACGCGCTCGATGGCATGCATTGATCTGGAAAATGTCAGTTTGACGTTTCGCGTTCGCAAGCAGGGCCGAATTACCCTCAAGGAATTCCTGCTCCGCCAAATGTTCCGCCGTTCGGTCAACCCGGTAATTGAAGTGCGGGCCTTGCAGGACATCAATCTGCAAATCCACGAAGGTGAACGCGTGGGGGTCATCGGCCACAACGGGGCGGGCAAGAGCACGCTCTTGAAACTCCTGGCCGGGATTTATCCCCCAACAAAGGGCAAACGCAAGGTCGAAGGGCGAATCAGTTCCCTGTTCGACATCGCCCTGGGTTTCGAGACCGATGCGAGCGGCTGGGAAAACATCTATTTCCGCGGTTATCTGCAAGGGGAAACCCCGAAGAGCGTCCGCGACAAAATGCAGCCCATCGCCGATTTCAGCGAGCTCGGGGAATTTCTCAACATGCCGGTCCGCTATTATTCCGCCGGCATGCTCGTGCGCCTGGCCTTTTCCATTGCCACCGCCATCGAACCGGAAATCCTGCTGGTGGATGAAGTCCTGAGCGTCGGCGACATGGCCTTCCAGGTCAAGGCCCGGCAGCGCATGCTCGAAATGATGCACAAGGCGCAACTGATCGTCATGGTCAGCCACGATCTCGAATCGGTGGCCAAACTCTGCGAGCGCGGCGTGTGGCTGGATCACGGCGTGATCCGCCAGGTCGGTCCCATCCATGAAGTCATCGCCGGTTATATCAATCATGTTCGCGGCGTGCAGCAAGCGGCGTGAAGGATTTCGTGGCAGGCATCCTCTTGTAGCAGGCACACTCCGTGTGCCGTGGCGCAGGCGTAATTTCCATGCGGGTAGTGGTGAACCAATTGGTGACCTTGGGCCGCAAATCGGGCGTCGGTCACTACGCGCGGGAATTGCTGCGCTGTTTGCGGCAGCAGGCGGCGGCAGACGGTGTTGCCGAATTTCCCACCGGCTGGCTGCGGTGGGCCGGGAAGGCGCTGACGCGCGCCCGGCCTTACCTGGATTGCCCAAATTGGACTCCCGTAAACGGCTCAGCTCCTTCTTTTCTGTCGGCAATTCGCAATCAAACCCTGGAACATCTAAGGCATTGCAGCCGCGTTCTATTGCGCCGCTATTTCGACGCCGTCTGCCGCCGCCATCGGTTTGATCTGTATCACGAACCCAATGGCGTGCCCTTGCCGGTCGATTGCCCGACCGTTCTCACCGTACACGATCTATCGGTCCTGTTGCATCCATATTGGCACCCTCCGGATCGAGTGCGCTATTATGAACAGCATTTTCGTTCCAGCTTTGAGCGGTGCGTTCATTTCCTGGCGGTTTCCGAATTCAGCCGTCAGGAAATCATCCGCAATCTGCACGTCGCGCCGGAGCGTGTCACGCGGACTTACAATGGCATCCGCGCCAATTTGCGTCCCCTGCCCCGCGAGCAGGTTGACTTGGTGCTGCATCAATTGGGATTGCCGCGTCAGTATCTGCTGTACCTCGGCACGATCGAACCGCGCAAAAATGTTCTGATGGTGTTGCGAGCATACTGTTCCTTGCCGCAAACGGTGCGTTCGCAATCGCCGTTCGTCCTGGTGGGCGCCTGGGGTTGGAATGCCGGCGAAGTGGCCGACTACTTGCACGGCGTTGCCCGGCATCGGGGCGTAATCCACCTTGGTTATGTCAAGGATAACCACCTGGCGGCCCTATATAATGGCGCCAGGGTATTGGTTTATCCTTCCTGGTACGAAGGATTCGGCCTGCCGCCCCTGGAAATGATGGCGTGCGGCGGCGCGGTGCTTGCCTCCAACGCCGGAGCGTTGCAAGAAACCGTCGGGCGCCGGGCTCACTTGATCCATCCGGGAGATGGCGATGGTTGGCGCACCGCCATCCTCCGCGCACTCAAAGACGATGACTGGTGGCGGGAGCTGCGGCGCGGCGTCCGGGCTGTCGCCCGCCCCTTTACCTGGGAGCGCTGCGCCGCCGAAACTTGGCGGGTATACCGGTCCGTGCACGCCGGCAAGTCCGTTCTTGCCCCCTACCGCGCGGCATAGTAGCCCTCTCGCTCCGCGCGAGGTCTGCAGGGAGACTACCATGAAGCGATCGTTTGTTCTGGGTATCATCATGGTTATAGGTGGCCTCCTCAGCGGTTGCGGCGGCCCCAATGCGGACCAACTTTACCGCGACCAAGTTCACGATCTGAACTCCCTCGCCGATATCCTGGATCAGGATGAAGCGGCCATCCAGAGCTCGGCGGACAAAATCAAGGACCTTCAAACCCACTTACAGGAAAGTGCTCAAAAACTAAAAGAACTAAAACTTTCCGATGCGGAAATCAAGAAACTGGGTGACAAACATTTCGACGAAATTTTCAAAGCCACACAGCGTTACACCCGTGCCTTACAAAAATTGGCTGAAAAGAACATCACGGTTCCCCATCGCGAAGGATTTCCCCTGCCACCGGTTTCCCCCTCGGCCGGAAATTAGTCATTGGTCGAATGACCAATGACCTATGACTAGTGACCCATTACCAACCCAGTCTCAATTTGCCCAAAATGTGCCGATAATTCCACGTCTTTCGCTTGAAGCGCCTTTCGTAACCCTGCGGCTCAAAGTGCCGGCCCGGTCGTTACCTTCCTTTTTTTCGAATTTTTTCCATTGGTCAGAATCGCCGTCATGGGGCATGCTTGGTTGTCCCGAGGACAGGTGTTCTCGCTGTTTGAGGATGCCAAGGAAAAGGATTGGTTTAAGGACAAATACTATGAAAATCATTTTCAAGCTAGTTCTGGCGGCCGTGCCGCTCATGCTCATTCCGGCTTCCACCCGGGCCGATGATTGCTATGGCGATGGTGGCACCTCGGCAAATTGCGGCTACATCAAAAAATGGTGCAACAAGTTAACGACCAAGATTGCCAGCATCGAAATCTGTGCCGGCAAGGGCCCCTGGTATAGTTACTGGCCCTATAACGCCCACTTCATGACCCCGGCGCCCCAGTTTGGCTGCCATTATCCCTATTGGAGTGCCGGCGGGGTAAGCGGCGGATATGGCTTGCCCGGCGGGGTGACCGGCGGATTCGGTTCGCCCGGCGTGACCGCCTATGTTCCCCAGGCCATGGTGCCCAATGCGCCCCCTAATGCGATGGCCGTACCCAACGGCGGGCAACCTCCCATCCGCGGCAACGGCCCGTAACTCCGTGTTGCACATCGCTCCAAAGCCAGAGGTCGGAGGTCAGAAGTCGGCAGTCACCCGACCTCTGACCTCCGACTTCTAATTTCTGACTTCTTTACCGACAAAAAACCAAATTCCTTCCAAGAGGCAATTGCAGAACAGCCCGCAGTCGGTTAATTTAACATTAGTTGCCTTTTTTTTCATCTTTTCTTAATCAGCCCCCTTGTTGTACATCGGGAGAGATAAGGCATGGCGCACGAACGGACCGGCGAGTTGGTTCCAAACGGCGGTGGGGATAACATACCGTTGATTCGCGACATATTGAGCATCGGCCGCCGCGAAAGCTGCGATATTTGCCTCCGTTTTCCCAATATTTCCGGCCGTCACTGTGAATTGGCCTTCCAGGATGGTTACTGGATCCTCCGCGACCTCGGCAGCACCAATGGCGTCAAAGTCAACGGCACCAAGGTGAAGCAGAAGATCTTGCGCGACGGCGACACGATCGCTATTGCCAACCGCGTTTTTACCATCCAGTACCAGATGAAGAGGGGTGTTCCCAATTCCCTTCAGGAAATTCTGGAAGATGAAGAAAACATCATGGGCCAATCTCTACTGGAAAAAGCCGGGCTCGAACGGCGTCGCCGCGATGATGCCGATTATTCGCCGCCCCCGGTCCAGCGTGGTAACTCCGAAAAGATTTATTCCATCGACGACGAGTAGCTCGGGCTTTCAGCTTGAGATTAGCTGCCAAACACCATATCATAGCCGATCGCCATGATGCCGAAATCCACCACCGTGTGACTGAGCCACGGCGCAATGAGAGAGCCGCTCCGATCATATAACCACGCCCAAAACGCGCCTCCCGCTGCGATCGCCAGGGCCAGCGGCGCCGCCATTTCCCAGAAGTAGCCCGGTAAAAATACTGCCAGCGTGATCACGTGATGGCTCATGAATGCGAGCCCGGAAATCCCCATCGCCGGGACAAGCGATAGATGTTGCCTCAATCCTCCGAACACGAACCAGCGCCAGTAGTATTCTTCCAATAAGGAATGGAATACGGAGAGGCAAAGGCCGAACAAAATGTACCAGGGCGCGGCTTCTATGCCGAATTCCATTATTTTGCCGCGAATTCGCGCGGGCGTCGCTTCGAGATAACTGGTGTAATGCGAAATAACGTAGTAAAAAGCAAACGCCCCAAGGCATACGCAAACGCCGAAGGCCAGACCGATGCCTAGGCCGGCGGATTGGGGAAGGCGTGGCTGAATCCGCTTGCGTTCAAACCACCAGACCCACGCCACGGGAAAAGCGAACTGAAATACCTTCGCCGCACCGTAAACGGCTACGACAAGCGGATTCAAATTCCTGGCCGGCGTCGTTTGCGCCTCCGCAGATGGTTGGGAAAGCTGGACGAAATAGAACCACGCCATCAACGTCGGATACACCATGCCGAAGACCAGGACGGCCCCGGGCGTTTTCACGGCAATTCCTCAATGATGCGCCGTAGCCCTCTCGCTCCGCGAGAGGTCAGCAGCCCCAACCACGGTTCTCACCCCAATTCCTCGATGACGCGCCGGACCAGCACCCGCAGCTTTTTTTCGGCCGCATTCGCCGTGGCGACAATGTCCTCCAGGATCGCCGGTTCCAGGGCATCGGGCAGGCACATGTCAGTGATGATGGAGAAGCCCAGGTTTCTTAGCCCACTGTGCACGCCGACGATCACTTCCGGCACCGTGGACATCCCGACCACATCGGCCCCGATGCCGCGCAGAAAGCGATATTCCGCCCTCGTTTCCAGGTTGGGGCCGGGTACTGCCACGAAGACACCCTTGTGGCAGGTGATCCGTTCATCAAGGGCGATACGCTGCGTCAACGCAATTAATTCCTTGTCGTAAGGAGCGGACATGTCCGGAAAACGTTGGCCCAGCCGGTCGTCGTTGGGGCCGATCAGCGGATTGTCGCCCAGGAGGTTGATTTGGTCTTCGATAATCATGATGTCCCCCTTGGCAAACTGGGGATTCATGCCGCCGCAGGCGTTGCTGACGATCAGAACCTCGCAGCCCAGTGCTTTCATCACGCGCACCGGAAAAGTGATTTGCTGCAGGGTGTGCCCTTCGTAGAAGTGAAAGCGCCCTTCCATCGCCACGACGCTTTGGCCCCCCAGTTTGCCGCACACCAGCCGCCCAGCATGCGCCGGCGACGTCGCGATCGGGAAGTGCGGCAGATCTTTGTAGGCGAATTTCGCCTCGGCGAGAATATCCTCGGCAAGCCCGCCCAGCCCGGTTCCCAGGACGATGCCGACGCGCGGCTTGCCGTTCCACTTGGCCTGAATGGCTTTTTTGGCTTCCTGAATCTTGTCGTGTAAGTCGAGCATGGAAAAAATCCAACAGAAAAAGTAAAAAAGACCTTGTAGTCCTCTCGCTCCGCGAGAGGAATGGCATGAGGACTTCCTGAGTTTCCTTTTGCCTTTTTTACTTTTTCGCTCTGATTTGACTATGGCCGCGAACCTGACCCCGCAATATCTCGAAGCCGAATCGGAATACAAAAAAGCGCAGTCTCCCGAGGATCGTCTCGCCTGTCTGAAGCGAATGTATTCCTTGTTGCCCAAGCACAAGGCCAGCGAAAAGTTGCAAGCCGACCTGAAAACCCGTATGAGCGATCTGCGCGCGGAAATCGACAAGGAAAAAAAAAGCCCGAAAAAAGTCGGCGTCAGCCACAAGATTCTCAAGCACGGGGCCGGCCAGTATATCCTGCTCGGCGCTCCCAATGTGGGCAAGAGCCGGTTGTTGACCCGCTTGACGCGGGCCGCTCCGGAAGTCGCTCCTTATCCGTTCACGACACGGGAACCGCATGCCGGCATGATGGAATGGGAAGATGTGAAAGTCCAATTAATCGACACGCCTCCCATCACGGCCGATTACATGGAAGGTTATCTGCAAGGCATGATCCGGGCTGCCGATGCCGCGCTCTTGCTGGTCGATCTCGCCGATGATGAAGGCCCTTTTGCCGCCCAGGCGGTCCTTGATCGGTTGCAGCAAACCAAGACGATTCTGGCCGGTTCCCAGCCAGCGAAAAACGACGACCCCGCCGTCCACTACATCAAGACTCTCCTCGTTGCTAATAAGATCGATACTCCGGGGTCCACCGAACGCCTCGTCATCGTTCGCGACCTGTTCTCCGAGCAGTTTCCGATCCACGTGATCTCCGCGGAAGCCGGCATCGGGTTGGAAGAACTGAGGCAGGAAATCTACCGTTTTCTCCACGTAATCCGGGTTTACACCAAGCAGCCGGGCAAACCGCCGGACTTGACCTCCCCGTTCACTTGCTCGGATGGCAGTACGCTCTTGGAAATGGCCGCGTTGGTCCACCGCGATTTTGTGGAAAACCTAAAATCTGCCCGCATCTGGGGGACCGGCGTCTACGACGGCCAAACCATCAAACGCGATCACGTTTTGCATGACAAAGATGTCGTTGAACTGCATATTTGAGTAGGACCGTCCCGTGCCCAAGGGCCGGCATTGGGCAACGGAATTGAGGAGCAGGAACTTGACAACGCGATTCGATCTGCACATGCATACGACGCGGTATTCGCCGGACAGCACCATGGATCCTTTCGTTCTGATCCGCCGGGCGCGGGAAATCGGGCTCAATGGTATCGTCATTACGGAACACGACCGCATGTGGCCCGAGACCGAACTCGACGAACTGCGGGCAATGGGCTCCGATCTGGTAATACTGGGCGGTATGGAAGTTTCCGCCCGCGAGGGCCATTTCCTTGTCTATGGCATCCAGGACGCCGCTGCCGTTCCCCCGCAAATCGGTGTCGCCGAGCTCTGCCGCGAGGTCCACGCGCAAGGTGGCGCCGTGGTTGCTGCCCACCCGTTTCGCTGGGGCCAACCGTTTGCGGAAATTCTTCAAGAGGAACAGCCCGAACTGGACGGCCTGGAACTTATGAGCAGCAACATGGATGCCGAATGCCGAAAATTAGCGGCAAAAATCTTGACGGAATACCGGCTCGCCGGCCTCGGCTCAAGCGATGCCCATCATGAAAGCGTTTTGGGCGCCTGCTACACGGAATTCGCGGCCGAGATTCGCAATGACCGCGATTTGGTCGAGGCGATTCGCGGTGGAAAAAGCACCGCTCACGACCGCAACGGCCTGCCCTTGATTGATCAAACGTCTTGAATTCAAAAATCTGTTTCGTTCACAACGTACATTGACATCCCTCTTCTGATGGTGTCTGCTGAATCCTGGGACAATTCTTCCTTTGCAGCGGACTTGCCATGCCTTCCGATCCAATACCCATTCGGGGCCGAGGCGCCCAAATTAATCCGGCCGGGCGCTTCGAGCGTATCTATTACGAACCCGATCCCGATGCGCCTCCCTGCGACCAAACCGCTCCCGCCACCCAATTTCTCAAAGACACCAGCCGGTCGATCATCGCCTACAACGACAGCCCGGATGTCGGTTTTTCCGCCAGCATCAATCCCTATCGCGGTTGCGAGCACGGCTGCGTTTATTGCTACGCCCGGCCCACGCATGAATATTTTGGCTTTTCGGCCGGACTCGATTTCGAAACCAAGATCATGGTCAAGGAAGATGCTCCAGAACTTCTGCGCAAGGAGCTGTCCTCCCCGAAGTGGCGGCCTCAGATCGTCGCCATCAGCGGGGTGACCGACCCCTATCAGCCCGTGGAACACCGCTTGCAACTTACGCGGCGGTGTTTGCAAGTACTTGCCGAATTCCGTAACCCGGTCGGCATCGTTACCAAGAACCGTTTGGTGACTCGTGATATCGATGTTTTGCTCGAATTGGCCCGGTACAACGCCGCGGCAGTGTTTGTTTCCGTTACCACGCTCGACGGCGATTTGGCCCGGCTCATGGAACCCCGCACCACCCAGCCTCAAGGCCGCCTGGCGGCTATTGAAACCCTGGCCAAGGCGGGCATCCCCACCGGCGTGATGGTGGCTCCCGTCATTCCCGGGCTCACCGATCATGAAATGCCTGCCATCATTGCCGCTGCCGCGCGTGCCGGCGCTCGCTGTGCCGGTTTCGTGCCGCTCCGGCTTCCTCTGGGTGTGGGTCCGCTCTTTGCCGATTGGCTTACCAGACACTTCCCCGAGCGAAAAGACAAAGTCCTCAATGGCGTTCGCGCCATTCGGGGCGGCAAGCTCAATGACTCGAATTTCGGGACGCGGATGCGCGGTCAAGGTCCCGCTGCCGAGATGCTGGCCGATTTGTTTCACCTGGCTTGCAAAAAAGCAGGAATCGGCGGCCGGCGTCCCAAGCTCAGCACCGCCGCATTTCGCAATCCCGTAGCCCTCTCGCTCCGCGAGAGGTCCGGCAACTCCTTCGAGACACAAAAACTGCTATTTGACTGAAAACTCATTCCATTTCATCCAGCAAGTGCCCCAACTTTTCTTTTTTCGTCTTTAGGTAGTTCTTGTTCGATTGATTCGGGGGAATCTGGATCGGCACGCGCTCAACGATTCGTAACCCATAGCCATCGAGGCCGACCACTTTCTTGGGATTGTTCGTCAGCAGCCGAATTTGCCGGATGCCCAAATCGACAAGGATCTGGGCGCCGATCCCGTAATGGCGCAGATCAGGCCCGAAACCGAGCCGCCGATTCGCTTCAACCGTGTCAATCTTTTCCACCTGCTGCAATCGGTATGCTTGCAGCTTGGCCAACAGGCCGATCCCTCGCCCTTCCTGCCGCATGTAAAGAATCACTCCCTTGCCGGCACGTTCCACCTGTTCCATCGCGTGGTGGAGCTGGGACCCGCAGTCGCACAAGTTGCTATCAAAGATATCGCCGGTTAAACACTGGCTATGAATGCGAACCAGCACCGGGTCTTCTTGCACCGGAATACAGCCTTCCAGCTCCATACCCACACCCCCCTTGCAGAGCACCAAATGGGGTTCCGGGTCCACCACAGACGTGTACGCGATGAGGTCGAATTCCCCGTGGGCCGTCGGCAGCTTGACCGCCAGTTCGCGGTGGATGAGGCGTTCGCGTTGTCGCCGGAACTTGATCAGATCCTCAATCGTGCACATTTTGAGGTTGTGCTGCATGCAAAAAGCCCGCAGGTCGGGCAGCCGGGCCATGCGGCCTTCCGGCGTCATCACCTCGCAAATCACTGCGGCAGCCTTCATCCCCGCCAGCCGCGCCAGATCGACACTTCCTTCCGTGTGGCCGGCCCGCACCAGGACACCACCGTCGCGAGCGCGCAAACACGGCACGTGACCCTTCCCCACTACCAGGTCGTTCGCCGTAGTTCTGTCGTCGATGGCGACCTGGATGGTGCGCGCCCGGTCGAACGCGGACGTCCCAGTGGTAATGCCGGCACGGGCATCAATATGCGGCGTCCATGGCGTCGCCTGTGGGTCAACGTTTTTTCCCGGAATCGGTTCCAGATGCAATCGGTCGCAGATGCTTCCCGAAAGCGCCAATCCCAGGATGCCGCAGCCGTTGCGCACCATGAAGTTGATCGCTTCCGCAGTCACTCGCTCCGCAGGAATCACCAGGTCGCCCTCGTTTTCGCGGTGCTCATCATCTACTAAAACGATCATCCGCCCGGCCCGCAGCTCCAACAGGGCCTCGTCAATCGTGCAAAAACCTTCCCCTCTGCCGGACATCCAAGGTTCCTTTCTCGACAGGGTTATCTATTAGATCACCTACAAAGCTTTCTCGTTATTTAATCGTAGCGAATTTCCGCCCAAAAACAAAGAAACGTGGGGTGTGGGCGCGATGCGCCTCAGGCTCCACGGTTCACGCCACACGCTACTCTTTCCTTGACCCCAACCCATCACCGTGGGAAAATTGGCGTGGGGGACTTCATCGAGTGAATACCAAGTCGATGACTCAGCGGCGCGTTGGTCTATGGTTGATTGGCGCTTTCGGAGGCGTGGGTAGCACCGCCGCGCTGGGGCTGGCGGCACTGAAGCGCGGCCTGGTCGACTCTACCTCCCTGGTCACCGCCCTCCCCCTCTTTCAAGATCTTGATCTGGATACCGCCGATAATTTTATCATCGGCGGCCATGACATTCGCCGTGCCGATTACTACCAATCCGTTCACGCTTTACAGCAAAAATCGAACATCTTTGATCCGAATGTTGTGGATGCCTGCCGGGCGGACCTCGATGCCTGGTCGGCCAACGTCCGCCCAGGCTCCGTGCTTCATGCCGGAACGACAATTGCAAAATTGGCTGATTTGCCCGAAGCGCTCGTGGCCGACACGCCGCGCCGCGTCATCGAACGCATAAAAACCGATCTGCAAAGTTTCCGCAGTAGCCAGCGCCTCGAGCAGATCGTCGTCATCAACGTGGCATCAACCGAGCCGCCCTTTGAGCTAAGTGAAATTCACCAAAACCTGGATCAACTTACTCCCGCCCTGGAGCGGAGTAACCAGCCGGTGCTGCCCCCCAGTTCTCTGTATGCCTGCGCAGCCGTCGATCTCGGTTTGCCTTACGTTAACTTTACCCCTTCTCTGGGTGCTTCCTTCCCGGCATTCTTGGAACTGGCCCACGAGCGCCGGTCCGCGGTGGCGGGCAAAGACGGCAAGACCGGCGAAACTCTGCTCAAGTCCGTTCTGGCGCCGATGTTCGCTTTGCGCAACTGGCAAATCCTCAGCTGGGTCGGCCATAATATTTTCGGCAATCGCGACGGCCAGGTCCTTGATGACCCAGAGAACAAAGCGTCCAAAATTCGCACCAAGGATCGCGTGATTTCCCAGATTGTCGGCTACAAGCCACAAACTCATGTTTCCATCGAATACATTGAATCGCTGGATGACTGGAAAACGGCCTGGGACCACATCCATTTTCGTGGGTTCCTCGGAGTAAAAATGACCTTCCAGTTCATTTGGCAGGGTTGTGATTCCGTTTTGGCCGCACCCTTGGTCTTGGACCTCGCTCGCCTCGCCTTGCTCTCCCAGCGCCGCGGTGAAGTCGGCATCCTCCGCCACCTCGCCTGCTTTTTCAAGAGCCCCATGGGCGTCGACAACCATGATTTCTTTCAGCAATTCCATATGCTGGAACAGTACATAAAGCCTGCATGAAAAACTGGTAGGACAGGTTTCCAAACCTGTCCCGAGGCGCCAAATGAATATCGCTTTCAGTACGAACGCCTACTTGAAATTTTCTTTCGCCGAGGCCGTGCGAAGGTTGGCGGCGATCGGCTACCGCGGTGTGGAAATCATGGCGGATGTTCCCCACGCCTGGCCCGCCTGCTTGTTGGCCGAACAAAAACAGGCGATCCTCAAAAACCTGGATCAGTACGGATTGCGCATTTCCAATATCAATGCGTTCATGATGAATGCTATTAGCGATCCCCGGCAAAAGTACTGGCATCCGTCCTGGATCGAGGCCGATCCGCATTACCGGCGCATTCGCGTGGAACACACCATCCGGGCCCTGACCCTCGCCCGCGAATTGGGCGCTGCCTGTATTACCACCGAACCGGGCGGGCCGGTCTCACCCGGCAGTTCCTGGTCGGCGGCTTTGCAGTTGTTCGTCGAAGAGCTGAAACCGGTGATCGCCCATGCGGAAAAAAAAGAGGTGCTCCTGCTCATCGAACCGGAGCCCGGCTTGCTCGTCGAAACCGCCGACCAATTTCTGGAACTGATGCAGCATATCGATTCCCCGGCCGTCGGCTTGAATTTCGATATTGGGCATTTTTACTGCGTCGGCGACGATCCCGCCGCGACGGTGCCCCGGCTGGCCACCTACATCCGCCATTTCCACCTGGAAGACATTGCATCCACGCGCGTCCACCATCACCTGATTCCTGGGGACGGCGCCATTGACTTTGCTGCCACGCTTCGGGCCATTCGTAAACTCGGCTACCAGGGTTGGATTACCGTGGAGTTGTATCCCTATGTGGATGATCCGGATGCCGCCGCGCGCACCGCCCTCGAACGCGTCGATGCTATTCTCAAGGCCTTATGAGCGTGGAGCGATGACTGTGGAGCGTGGACCGTCGAGCATAGACCATCCACCGAATCGCCTCACGCCCCACGCCTCACGCGTCACGCTGCTTGCTTTCGCGCAACTGGTTCGGCTTCCCAACGTCTTTACGGCACTCGCGGATGTTTGCCTCGGAGCCTGGGCGGCTCAAGTCCATTTCGGCATCCCTCTTTCACTTCGCTGGTGGTTTTCTTTTGCCTCGCTCTTGGTTGCCTCGGCCTGCCTCTACTCTTCCGGGATGGTCTGGAATGATTTTTTCGATCTGGAACAGGACCGGCGCGAGCGCCCTTTTCGGCCGATTCCTTCCGGCCGGATTTCGTTGCGGGCGGCCAGTGCTCTAGGCGCTTCCCTGATGATTGCCGGTTTCGGCTTCGCTTTTCTGGCGGCAATGCGCGAAGATAGTATCGCTTGGGCCGGGCCGGCCATTGCCGGCTTAATTGTCCTGGCTATCTTTCTTTATGACGGCTGGTTGAAGCGTACCTGGGCCGGTCCGATCGCCATGGGATTTTGTCGTTTCTGCAATGTACTATTGGGGCTTTGCGCGGCCGGTTCTTTGCACCAGCGATGGCAATTTCATTTAGCAGGCGTTGTGGGGATTTATATCGTCGGCGTCACCTGGTTCGCTCGCACCGAAGCGGTCACGAGCCGGAAGTCGACATTGCTGGCCGCTGCCGGCGTCATGTTCGGGAGCCTGTTTCTCGCCCTGGCAATCCCCCCGGCTTGGTTCCCGTCGAATACGGCCTCTCCGCTCTTTCCGTATCTGCTAACGGCGTTCGGATTCTGGCTTGCCATTCCGCTCCACAATGCGATTCAACGTCCGAAGCCGGCACTGGTTCAAGCTGCTGTCAAACGCTGTATTATTGGGTTAGTGGTCTTGGACGCCATATTGGCGACCGCCCTCGTGGGAAGCCAGGGTCTCTTTATTTTGCTTCTATTATTTCCGGCAATGTACCTCGGCCGGTGGCTCTATTCAACCTGAGTCGAACCATGGTCGATGCGAATCCACCTCAGTCGCAACGCACTTTCCTCCGCTTTCTTTTTCAGGCTGTACTACTGGCAGTCATGATGATGTGCTCACTCTCGCTTTATCTGCTCGTCCTGAATTGGCGCGGGCCGGCAGCAGACGTCACGACTTATATACCACTCGACGAATTCTTTCCCTTTCAGCCCGCATGGGTGTGGATCTACATGGTCCCCTATCTTGTCGGGCCGATTCTCGTCGGGATTTTGACCCCCGACACATTTTCCTGGTTCGTTCGTCGCGGTTTGCTGCTGGTATTTTTGACACTGATCATTTTCGTGATCTACCCGACCCAAACGATTCGGGGACCTGTCGAGGATATTGGCGATGGGCTTACGGCCCGTTTCTACAGCTGGATCGTTACCGTCGATGATCCCCCGGCCAACGCCGCCCCGAGTCTCCACGTCAGCCTGACCTGCCTGCTGGCCTGGGCGCTGGTGCGCGATTTTCCCGGCTGGTGGTTCCCTGCCTTTGCCGGCGGTGCAATCGTTTGGCTCGCAACACTTTACACCAGGCAACATCACCTGATCGATGTCGCGACAGGCATTCTGATGGGAAGCGTCGTCGCCTTGCCCTGGCCTGCTGCTGCAAAACGTGCTTTGAGTTCTCAAAATGCCGAGGGCGGGACTTGAACCCGCACGCCTTGCGGCATAGGCTCCTAAGACCTACGTGTCTGCCAGTTCCACCACCTCGGCAAGTCGTTGGTTCACCCAACCTTATTGATGCTAAATTTCAAATCCAGGTTCGTCAATCGAAGAACGACTTTTGCAATTCAGTTCAACCTGACCGAGGGCGATTGCCTCTTCCCATAACTCACGCCACCCGGTTACAATCTCTTCCGAAAAAATACGTTTCGTCCACCACCCCCCCGGCCCCCGTGGACGTAATTGTAAACCCTGGACGTATCGACCTCCTTTGCGACGTATTCCCGAACCCTCAATCTTACCTCTACTTATGACTCCCCAAAAACCGCCTCTCCACTGCGACATATTCGACCCGTCATGAACGTATTTTTCTCTTTGAATTTTGCATTTTCACTTTGCATTTTTCATTTTGCATTTGCTTGACATACTCAGCTCCTACTCCTCGACCACGAACCCCAGTCTTGAATGACCCCAAATGACCAATGACTAATGACTAATAACTAATAACCGCCCTGCGCGTGCCTCAAAGGTCCCACTCACCATGGGACCTTTGCACCGGATGGACACCCCACCTCATTCCCCGGGTGGTGGGGCTACTCTCATCCACTGCGTGGGGGTCGCTCCACTGGGTAGCCGGAGCTGAGCATCGAGGCCCCGGTCTCTCCCACACCCATTCGCTTGGCGGCCCCCCCTGACCAATGATGAAATGGATTTTTCTTTTGACACCTCGCTGACATCCAAACTCCCTCCTCGACAATCAAAGGCACAGGCTGCCGGCCGATACCCAGTATCTCGCGGTACAAGAGCGCCGGCGCCTGCCGCGCTTCCGCCTGAAGCTCGGCACCATGACCCGCAAGCGCCAGATGAGACAGGAACTCTTCTATCTCTTCACGCCCCATCATCTTCGGGTGGCGCTTGTTATGAAAAAGAATAAACTGCCGGTTCCAGTCAACGAATCGCCCCACCGTCTCCGCTTGATAGCGGCGCGCTTCGAGTGCGATTCGCAAACGGTCAAGAAGTTTCGGTGCTTGTCCTGCTGTCCCCGCATAGTTAGAATGATTCGCAGTTTTCGAATGCGTGGTCATGTTACATCCTCAACAGCGCACTCTGAGTGTATCTTTGTACACTTCGCGAGACCGTTGTCAAAGGTATTCCGGAATTAGGTCGATTTCGCGGTGTGTTTGCGGCGACTTATACGGATCGAAATCGACCGAATTACTGTAGTTCGGCTCCCAGGGAGTGAGGCCTGCTCTTATTTGCCGGCCCCCACCACGAGGAGATGAGGGGAATGGCACTCATTGCCGACTTGTGCCCGAACTGCCAACGAGTTACCCGCTGCCACGTCATCGAGCGAGGCTCCGTGGTAGGCGGGCTGATTCTCGGCGTCCCTTTCGTCCTTCCGTCATCTTCCGTCTCTTGCTGTTGCGGCGAATGCGGCTGCGAATTCAACAGCCAGACCTGGGACCACCAGAAAGCCCTATTGCCCGGCGAGGCGGTGTCGCTGGACATCGAGGCGATCCTGAGCCTCACGAACCCGGCGCTGAAGGAACAACTGGCTCTGCCAAGACTCAAGGCCGTCCCAGAACTGGGTGGGGCGTTTCAGCTCCTCGAACAGTTGAGGCCTGGAAACCTCCGCACGGCGTTGAAGAACGCCCTGTTACAGTGGCCAAGCTTTGACAAAGGCCAGCGGGAACACTTCTTGGCGGACGCAAACGAGTGCGCCGAGGCGCTGCGGTTCGCCCGCCTGATGGCGAGCCGGTCCGCGATTGGCGTCGTTGGCTGTCTGGGTGGCATCCTCGTCTGTGCGGGGGTCTGGTTCGGGTGCGTCCTTGCGTTTGGCACTGAACTGAGCCTTTGGGGGTGGCTCGGGGTCGTCGGCACCGGGGTATTGGCTGGGTCGCTCCTGAGTGGCCTGCTCTCGTCAGGAAGGGACCGGCGTTGGCTCAAAGCAGTTTTGATCCCCGAAGCCGACCGAGCAGGGATTCGCCTCGGGTGGTTGTTGGCAGTCCTCGAAGGCAGCGGCCTCTCGAAACATGGTGAAGACGAGTTGGCCTCCTTGCGTCAACTTGCACCGGCGATACGAACCGAGTTGGCTGCATCGGGCAAGGCCGTTAACGAAGCTGGCTTCGCTTTCGCGGTGCTACCACGGGTCATCTCCTGGGGAGATAGAATAGGGGAAAGCCTAGATAATCGAGTAAGGCAAAAGGGGACATCGTAAGGAACAATCCCGAACCAACCGCTTCAGCGGACGCGGCGGCCCTTTCCGGCTCTCTGGAGTCCAGGCTCTCTTGGGCCGAAGCGCCGCTGAACTTTGGCGTTCGGCACATTTGCTTTCTCGGGGAGGAGTCTCTTCTAAACTGGAGTCCCATGACTAATCATCTACTCGCTGCTGTCGCCGTGATCGGAGTTCTTCCGTCTCCATCAGCGGACGACGTTCCTCAGGCTCACGGCACGCCGCCCAGGCTCGTGATCGCGTCCGGAATTGATGCCGACGGCAACCTCATCGTGTCCGCCACGGAGCAACGCCAAAAGAAGGTCGCGCGCGAAGTCGAGACGGACGGTAAGAAGACGACCCGAGAGGTGACCTTTACCTATCCCGTCACGGTCCTCAACCGGCAGGCCGTCTCCCTCAAGGACGCCACCATCAGCGACCTCGGCGGCAACAAGATCTCCCTCGGCCAAGCCCGTAAACGGCTCAAGGAGCCGACTCCGGTCCTGCTGATGGTGCTCGGCGAGAAGGCCGATCCGATCTACTTGAAGATCATGAAGCAGGAGACACTAACGTTCACATTCCCGGCGACTGCACCCCTCAAGGACATTTCCAAGCCGAAGCGCGAGGGGGCCATCACGGTCGGCGAGAAAGCTCCGGACTTCTCGCTACGGACCCTCGATGGCAAGGCCGTGAAGCTCACCGAGGTGCAGAAGGACGAAAGGCAGACGAAGCATGGGGTCGTCGTGCTCTCCTTCTGGTGCTCAACCTGCAGCAGTTGCCGCCGCGTGGAGCACGACCTCGACAAGTTGGCCAAGGATTACCAGGGCCAAGCGGCTGTGATCGCCCTGGACGCCAACGCGGGCGAGACCGTTGAGCGCGTCACGGCCTTCGCCAAGGAGAAGGGGTTGGCGCTGCCCATCGTCCTCGATCCCGACGGCCGCACGGCGGACCTGTTCGGGACCGAGGTGACCACCACAACGGTGGTGATCGATGGGAAGGGCGTACTCCGTTACTGTGGCCGATTCGGCCGGGGCGACGACACCGCGGAGGCGGCCCTGAAGGCGGTGCTGGCCGGGAAAGAGGTCGCCGTTAAGACGACACCGCACGACGGTTGACGGATCGTACGGAAGTAGCCCCCGTGTGGGGCACACGTTGGAAGAAGGCGGGCCACCCGCCGAACGTATAGCGTTTTATGCGTCGTGCTGGGTCCCCCACCAAGAACGCGACGGTTCATCAGATGGCGCCGAG